>Ga0307510_10001780_pt1 | contig 24039 bp, 27 predicted proteins | sample 12_EM_MG_FD_207224 | JGI IMG/M metagenome (GOLD analysis project Ga0307510, IMG submission 207224) | Populus trichocarpa ectomycorrhiza microbial communities from riparian zone in the Pacific Northwest, United States - 12_EM | ecosystem: Host-associated > Plants > Roots > Unclassified | place... | reverse complement strand
GGACCCGACCAGTTATTATGCACTGGTGGGACTAGATGCCAATTCTTCAGGGAGCGAATTCACAGTGGTCTGTTTGTCATTCTGATAATCTATCAAAATCAGCCAGACATCCTCCTGTCATCGTAAACGTCATGGCGTACCTCACAAGGTGGGAACGTCTCAGCTCTTGAAAATGGTATTGAAGGAAGCAATGAGTTAGACGAGAAGTGAGAAGAGTTAAAGGGTGAAACATTTGTTGGGTTGTGGGCCGCAGGGGGCGTAACAATAATAAACTAGAGGAGCCTATGTGCATCATGATCGCACTGTGGAGAGACAAATTCCTTCCTTGGCTTGGATTGGGTAACGGCAGTGGTGCGACTCTGATTCGCAGTCTCCAGAGCCTACAGCTCGCACAACATGAGCCTGATAATGATCACGGCACAATGTATCAAGAACGACGAAGGTCGTGCAGTAGCGCGTAGAGGTAGCCAAGGCTTGGGCGACGTCGTCCAACAGGATGCCTGCTCCACGAAGTCGCTTAAGCCTAAGGGAAAGGCTCCGCCGAGGAAAGGCAAGGGGAGAGGGAGGGAGATGGAAGGAGAGGACAGGAGAGGACAGGAGAGGAGGAGACAGCCCGCGTGCCGGGCGTGAAGTTTCAGCGTACGGTACTGCGCACTATCGTTGATATGCGTGACGACGCGGCTTTCCCATCACTCCGCTCCGCGCATGGGCCAATGGGTCGCCCTGGCCTGACATCCCATCATCGAGTTGGACGTTTCCCAAAGGACAAAAGGACCACTCGATCGCGGCCAAAATGCTAACTTGAACGACGGGCCGTTCTCTAAACTGCGGGGTGGCGGTGAAATTCGGTCGGGTTGGGCGATCCAGAGGTATTCGTGACAACGTCCCTCGCAAACCGAACAGAGGTGCGTGTTTGACTATCAGATTTCTCCAGGAAGATGGGGAGTGAAACGGCCCACGGCCCCGAGCTAGAGGTCCCGACGCGGAGTCGGTTTAGGAACGTAAAGTATGGTCAGGAACGCGTCACTCTTTGCTTGAGGAAGGCCGACGGCTAAGCCAGTACTCGGAAGCGCGATGTTCAAGTAAGCGGCATGGGATACAAAGAGTCGCGAGTAGGTTCGGCCTTTCAACATCGACGTACCGCTATTCCATGTACTCGTGATACCGTGCCACGCACAACAACACAGCCCCGTGCACACAGCCCCGTGTATCCAGCCCCTTGTTCTACGAGTCAGTGTATGCATGACAGCTCATCGCATCGCATAATATCAACTTGCTTAGCTCGGATGTCGACGTTGACGTACTACTGCGGGCGGATCTGTTAGCATCCGGACCTGAGTGTAGACGAAAGGCGAAATGGGGATAGTACAATACATATTGTGCTTTACCGTAGGAGCGAAGCCGGCGCGACAATTTTCGAACGAGAGTGGGGAACCCCCGCTGGGATTTCGCTGATCGGGTATTATTGTCTTTTCATGATTTCTTCTAAAATAATGGGGTTTAAGGGGGAAAAAATAAAAAGATTGAAAATGTCGCACACACTTGCAGTACACCACCAATATACTACGCACTGTGTTGTATGAATGACCGAGTCAAAGAAGTTAAGTTTACGGGAGAGGGAACTGGCCCTGCGTTGGACGGAATCCGAATTAGTCCGCCTGGGGTTTTGCCTCCGCTTGCCGGGGCCACGTGCGGGCTCTGGCCCGGCCACAATTTCAACTCTTGGCCGGCGTCGGCTAACTCAGCGGACAAAGCTGCTGCTTGATCCCCGATTTCGGCCAATTCGGGGTCTTCCACCCGACATCCCCAAACCTGTTTGATGGGTCGACTTTGGTACCCAACCTCTACACCACGTAAAAAAAAAAAAAATCGAAAATGCAAACGGCAAGTCGAGCCGATGACCTCCACATAAATCTCATGGAAGGCTACGCATTCTCCACCTTCGCCCTTTCGAACTACACAAATCAGCAATTTGTGGACGTCGACCACTAACATTTCCCCTCAAGTCGGGAGCTATGCGCCGTGTTGGTATCCGTGTGATTACAAACTTTGAAAGCTGTCTACCTAGATTATTGGGATCGAAACGAAGTAGTAAGTTAGGACGTTTCCGCTACGTCTCTGGGTCATGCCTTGCCTTGCAAAGTGGAGCGCTGCGCAGCAACTCGCAACAGTGCCTATAGAAGTCCGGCCGAAAGACTGCTATTGATGCTCTGCTGTGAGTGCTGCGCCTCGACTTTCTATCCCCGCAAGGCGCACTGGAAACTGTCAGCCGCCACAGAGCTCGTCTTACTTACCTTGTTTGTCTCCTTGTTGCGTTCGTTCGCCTTCTGGGGTCTGTCATCTTTCACGTGCATCCCGCCACCCTCTCCTCCCAGAAGACCGCCCGCGCTACAAAAAACACGCCTCGTCTCTCTCATCCCTTCCTCAGCATCAGCTTGACACATCTCTGGCGACTTTCAAACACATCTTACGGCTTATTCCACTCCCTTTCACCCTCGTCCCAGGTCTCGCCTATGATCGCCTTGAATTTAGAGTATAGGGCCTCTGCGTAAGACTCGGACTCGTGCACGAGCACTGGCGAATAGTGAAGCGTACTTGTCCTACTCTCATCCTCGGATGTCACCACGGTTGGTGTTGACGTTGGAGGGAAAAAGAAGATGGAGGGTGGACTCCGAGTCGGCGCAGTGTGGAAGTTACACTGGTTCGTGGTGGACGCAAGCGATAGCCCATCTTCGCGATCTAAGGTCGAGATAAAGGGGCCGTCTTCTGCCACTGGGTTGTTCGACCCACCTTCACTCTCTACCTCGATGTAGCTCATGGTGTGGTCATCGCCGCTTGCGACATCAAGTATGGCCTCGTACTCGATATCGCTGGTACTCCACTTGTACCCGCTTTCTTCTATTTCGGTCAGAACGGACTGGTCGTGACTGGGATCACCCGAAAACGTTGAGGGAGTCGCAACAACTTCATTCCCACACCCGTGCTCGGCCTCGGGATCGGCGTCGTACAAGTGGCATGTGCACATCCCAGCAGGTATAGGTACGAGTACGAGGGGGAACCTGGCTGGAACACGTCTCTAAGGTTTCGATGACGACAGTATGTGTGGCCCTGATGCCGAATCCCCCATTAACAGTGTTCACTGGTGTAGAAGAGGAGAGGGCGCGCAGGCTTAGCTCACTGCTTCTCCGTTTCTCCTGGAGGAACAAACAGTGAAAAAGGGCCTTCCTGAAACAATGGAAGGGGACGGGAACCGACCAAGGATTCGCAACCTCACGCCTTGGACTCGGCCGAACACTGTGCGCCGAGTCTTGAAGGCTTGGAGTCGCCTGATGGGCTCCTTGTGAAACTTGAGGTTGTACTATAGGATTTCGTAAGGTTTTCACGCCCTACGGGAGTCGTGGCTGGGGGGCCTGAACGCGCAGAGAGCTTGACAGCAAGCTCGGCGACAGCAGAGTGTATGGAAGTAAACATGCTTCGCGATGAAATGTGTGTGGGGAAGAAGTTGGAAAGTAGAAGTCTGAAATGAAGCAAATGTGGGGCAGTGTGCAGGGTTTTCTGTCAGCTCGGACTCAGTGGTGGCATCTCACGTGCGCAATCAGCTGTTGGACTGCCAGTGGCGGTTCAGTTTCTGGCCCAGCTATGCCTACGATAGTACAACTCTACCCGAGTGGGCGCCAGCGGTCTCATTTCAGTCTAGTTAGCGATACGTCGAGACGACGGAAGGGAGCGATCGACTCGGCTTCAAGTTTAGGGCACGATCAAGGACGACGCGGGCAGCGGATGTTGTATAACGTCAGGATCGAGGCTCGCGCTTGGATCAATGACTTGGCCATGAATCGGGTTGGTAGTCGCTCGCCATGTCGTGGGTGACGAGGGGACATGTCATGGTACTGAAGGGAGTCGGAAAGGACAGTCCTCGGGGATCTCGGCGATGGCGGGCTTTGAATATTCACTGTCATGTTTTCAATCTCCGTGCCCTCCCGACGCATCGCGACCATGCATGCGCCGGGCCGCCGTACATTCGTATCTATCAGTAACACATGAACCATTACAAATTTTCTTCGTTTATCCTCAGAAATACAATCAAAATCCTTCGTTGGTTCACCCCTCCAACTTCAAATAAATCTTCCGTGCATTTCCGGCCCAATAGGTATGCGAGACGCGATGATGTTATTGATGTACATGGTCCCGGAAATTGATTCTGGTGCAGCACGATCGCGGGACTGCACGTGGGGTATATTCTTTTCCCATTGCAGCTCTTGTCCCATCACTTGGGCACAGCGAAATCTGTCACACGATAGTACAACAACAACCTTTCGACTCCGCTGCGGCTGTTCGTCCGTGCAATGTCTGAGTGTGGCCTCCAACATAGATGCCTCAGGTACTTACGCGTTCTCCCAGTGGCGCAGTGCCCTGGCGGCGACCTCTCCCTCCTATCGCTCCCACTATTGGGCGTGGCTTGTGGACTGACCCCGTCTGCCTCGCTTCGGTTATCACCTTTTTGTTCACGTCAACGATCGGTCGTAAACCGTAAACGCTGTAGAGAATATACGCACGACGTCCCCGGCCTTCCGTGACGAGTTGTGGCTCTTGCGGCATCCGTAGGTGTGATGGCGGGTGAGCGATGTTTGGTCCTGGTACGTTGTAATGTTGACCGGGTAGAGGCATCGTCACAGCACGGGGCGGTGTAGAGGGCGGCGGCAGACCTGGGTTCGTAGGTGGGTATCTTCCGTGTACAGAAGGGGTAGGGAACGGTGGGGTATACGAGACAGGCCTTGTTTCTATGTGTGATGGCAGGTGAGTGACATTTGATTCTGGTACGTTGTAATGTTGAGCGGGTAGAGGCATTGTCACAGCACGGGTCGGTGGAGATGGTGGCAGAAGACCTGGGTTCGTAGGTGGGTATCCTCCGTGTATAAAAGGGGTGGGGAGAGGCGGAGTATGCGAGACAGGCCTTGATAGAGGTGAGTGCGCGGAGGGACACGGAGGTGATGGTCCATGTGCAGATACAGATGCAGATGCGTTGTAAGGTTTAGTGAGTATAAGGCGGCTGAGTTAATTGAGTGGAAGCATATGGTGCTTACTGCTGGGGCTGATAAAGGCTAGAGTTAGGTACTAGAATATCTCAAGGCTCAATCACGTGCATCACACAGGCACCGAGGACAGATGGCTTGTACGCACTTTGCGGAGGATGGACGGGTCCTTGTGGAGGACCCAAGGGGGGAATTGTGGAGCTGGGAGGCGCATTTTGCGAAGAGTACACGGACCCAGGAGGGCCAGAGGTCTGCGAGAGAAACGGTGGTTGGTTGGACATCGGTGTAGGGATATTAACGAGTTCCTATTCTCTTACTCTTCAAATGCAGAGGGCTTTAAATATTCAACACACGAGGCCCAGGAAGCAGGCCCAGACACGGGCGGAGACGTGAGGACGACCAAGCAGTAACACGAGGCGCTCGTATGTTATTATCGGGTCCCCCACGACGACAAGAAGGACGTCGTGACCACCGGCGCAAGTTCACCAATGAAACATGGTCTGTACCTCACCACGGCCCTGGCGCTTTTATGATTTGGATTCTTGTCCCCGGGTCCTTTTCGGGACGAACTTCAAGAAAGGAGTATCAGTCCATCATTTCGATGAGAGACGAACATGGCTCGTTTGTTCGCGAAACATAACCTACCTGAATTTCAGAGATAGTCAAAACAAATGCATTGACAATGTCAAGGGGTGCCTCGAGGCGGCATCAGTTCCTGGTGGCACCCGGCAACAGGAAAGTGGCGCCGAGCTGTACAGTGAGGACATTGACGTGATGGCCCACAATTCCCTTGTTTTGCTTGACAAGGAGAGACTTGGTCGCTATTACCATCTTTCAAATTATCCGACATTGAACAATGGAAGTACCTGTGGGCGAATACTGGGTAGGGAGTCGGGTATAAGCGTTGGGGAGAGACATGGGCGACGTGCTTAACAAGGCTCCGGAACAAAGACACACTTGCGGTGACACGGTCGGTTCGTTTCTCCGACTCCATCCGAATCAGTCACGCGCGGTAAAGGCGAAAGGGAAGTGGGAAATATCTACGGTGTGTAGGGATTGATGATCGTCAATTAGTAGGAAATATCGGTGAATCGGATGGTTAGGGAGGCGCGCAGAGGGACTGAACGGGTAAAAAGTAAAAACACTCCTTTCTTTTTCTCAAGCCCACTGAGCTGTCACTCGCCATCTTTCCCAGTTCAAGCTATATGACAGACAAGACTTTACGGGAGGGGAAAAAGGACTGGTGTTGCCGTTGGGGTGACCAAACTGATACAAACAGAAACTGTTGCACTCGAATGTCATTCTCGCGTCTTATCCCTTCCATTTCCCAGTGTCTGTGGTCTGCTGTCTGATAGCCAAAACCCTTGGCAAACCCCGCCAAGCGTTCTTGGGGTTTCCCTTAAGTTAGAATGAAAACCGGCTCTCTCAATTACGCAGAAGAATATCCCTTAACCGTGGCATCGGCACCACGATGATCACGAGCAGGGTGGGATGCTGTGAGTATGTGAGAGGGGTAATTGACGCAGGCACAGGTCCAAGTCGCCCTTCCGCTCAACACCTCGACCTCTCAGGTTCTCGACTCCCCCACCATCCCGCCCCGCTACTCATGTTCGATGTCCCACTTCGCTCAACTTTCGAGGGCCATTTCGGGGCCGTTTCTACCGAGTAATCGGCGCCTCTCCTCCTAGAGATGGCATCGTTCAGAAATTGTCTAGGCACTCACGTCTGGGTCGCACGCGCTACTAACGAGCCAACGTCTATGCGATGTTATATGTGAAATCGCGTAGAAATAAATACTACGTGATACAAGTGGGATACCAAAGGTACGTCTGGCCATATGGAGAGCTCTCGAGGCAGTAATATCAGTCTCTGGAAACCGGTCTCTACTTATCTGCGGTTTTCCCGGCCTCGGCCCTCCTACTTATCATATAGCTCAGACATCTGCCGCACAACAACAAATGCGCACACGACATGATCCAGATCCATCTGTAGGCGAGGAGGATAGCCGGGATGCTGATTCCGCGGGGTCGTAATCCCTGTTGTCAGACGCGTTCGTATGACTGTGGCACGTGTGAGTGACTTGGCCAATAAATAGACTTGCCATACTTGCTCACTAGCATGTTGAGAATGGGTTGGCCGACATGAAGGCTGAGCGGGGCGGGTGAGCGGGAGAAACCCAGAAAGTTGGGGAGCTAGCGTACTTGTAGTGGGCCAACGCCTAGCCCAGCCCAGCGGCATCAATTCTGCCATCACGGTCGATGTCAAACGAATGAAACATTTCTCGCCATTGCTATTGGCAATGTCAGATAAGTAAGGGTGCGTTTGGGGACTCTATAGTCGTAAAACGCCAAAGTGGCCCAAACTGTACATGGGATGTAAGTCTCGAAATACTCAGGAGGGGGGGAAACTACACACTTCTTTGAAGCCAATCGTGCCACTACCCTCAAGGTCCTGAGAAAATATTTCATGGAAGGTCATATTGAGAATGGCTCTGAGGTGTACTAAGATACGAATTTCACCGTGCTAGCAGAGAACGACAATCCTGGATATAGGAAACAAATGAGTGACGCTCGTGACGAGGACAAAATATTAACCCACCGCCTTCGCTGCCTGTGCTACAATTCAGCTGGACCTGGGGGTAATCTTAGGAAGAGAAGAGCATACTATAGTAGTACGCAGTTCCTCTGGGGACCATTGACTCTTCCCATCTTGATCCGCAGTTCGAAACCAAACATAGCATCTATGGAGAAAATATATTAGTAGTAAAATCGATGTAGTCCAAATTGCGCTCACTCGCCTATGTCCACGCCAGACGTAACTGGCGGGCCCTGCTAGGCGGAACCGTTTGGCAGAGAGGACTGAGAGCAGTTGGCAAAGGAGGGGGGTTGTCGTCGCTGTTGTTCGGTCGTACGAAACCGCCCAGAAAAGGACCATCCTCTGTGTGTAAGATGCCACCCTCCTGTTGTTGAGTGGTGTCCCCTCGTTGAGAATGGCCGCTGTGCGGAGGGTGGAAAGCTTGTGCTGGGCTCGAAGGGCGCGACCGGTCATTCTGCGCTGATGGGTCTTGGATCCCTCGAGTAGACTAGACGCCACTTCTGTGGGGAGCGGATTCAACTGGCTGGGAGGACCTGCCATTACGTCGCCCAGTGGTCTGTTGTTATTTTGTTAGGTCCTCAAAATTAGCCAGATCGCTGGTCATCGTAAACGTCACGGCGTACTTTATGAGGTGGGAACATCTAAGCCCTTTATACATGGGATTGAAGGAAGCAATGAATTAGACGAGAAGTAAAGGGGGGAACAGTTGAGTTGTGGGCCGCAGCTGGTGTAGCAATAATAAACAATAAACCAGAGGAGTCCATGAGCGTCATGACCGCACCGTGGAGAAACAACTTCCTTCCTTGACTTGGATTGTGTAACGGCGGTGGTGCGACTCTGATTTGCATGTTCCAGAGCCAACAGCACGCACAACATGAGCCTGATAATGATCACGGCGCAGTGCATTAAGAACGGTGAAGGTCGTGCAGTGGCGCGTAGAGGCAGCCAAGGCTTAAGCGACATCGTCCAACAGCATGCCTGTTCCACGAAGTCGCTTAAGCCTAAGGGCAAAGGTCTGCTGAGGAAGGTATGGGAGGAGGGAGGGAGATGGAAGGGGATGAGAGTAGAGAGTGCGAAGAAAAGCCCGCGTGCTGAGTCGCTTTGCGTGAGGTTCGGCGTACGATACTGCGCACTACCGCCGACATGCGCGACGACGCGGCTTTTCCATCACCCCGCTCCGCGCGCGGGCCAGTGGGTCGCCCTTGCCTGAGATCCCGTCATCGAGTTGGACGTTCCCAACGGACAAAGGGACCACTCGATCCCGCCTACTGTAGAATACTGACGACGGGCAGGGTGGGGCCGGGAAATTTGGTTGGGTTGAGCGATGCGGCAGTAGCCGTGACAACGTTCCTTGCAAACGAGCCGAACGGAAATGCGTGTTTGACCATCAGACTTCTCCGGAAAGAAGGGACCACGGGCCCGAGCTAGAGGTCCCGACGCGGAGCCGGTTTAGGAACGTAGAGTATGGTTGGGAACGTGTCTCTCTTTGCTTGAGGAAGACCGACGGCTAAGGCAGCACTTGGAAGCGCGTCGTTCAAGTAAGCGGACAAGGGGCAGCGAGTACGCTCGGCCTTTCAACATCGACGTACCGCTGTTCCATGTACTCGCGCTGCCGTGACACGCACAACAACACGGCCTCGTGCATCCGGCCTCTTGTTCAACGAGGAAGTCGCTTCGCTAGATGAGTCGTGAAGAGACGAGATGATGTCGACTTGTTCAGGCTCGGATATCGGCGTTGACGTACTGCCGCGGGCGGATCATTTAGCGTCCGGAACCGTGCGGACGAAAGGCGAAATGGGGATACGACACATACAGTATTGTGCTGGACCGTAGGTGCGACGGAAGCCGGCACGACAGTTTTTGAACGAGAGTGGGGAACCCCCGCTGGGATTTCGCTGATCGGGTATTATTGTTTCTTCCGTGATTCCTGAAATTTTTGGAAAGATTGGGGTGTTGGGCAAACTTGCAGTACACGCGTGTTGATTATCCATCTTCAGGGAGGTATTGTATGAGTGTCCGTGGAACCGAACAAAATAATGACGGAATCCGAATTGGTTCATCCTGTGTTCCGCCAATGCCTCCGCAGTAATTTACTTCACCTTGCCGGGACCACGTACGGCCGCGGAACTGACCTGACCCACATACCAACAAGTGGGCCATTTCAACTCGTGGCCAACTCAGACAAAGCTGCCTGTTAACTTACGCGTCGCGATGGCAAGGCATCCCTGGGTCCCACACTCATTCCGTGAAAATCAGACCACTAAGCCGATTTAGGAATGACGAGCAGCTGGACGAATGAACCGAATGGGAACTGGCTTATCCACAGCCGATTAGCTGGCTGCTGGCCGAACAGTGCCCGCGCGTTCTCCATAAGATGTCTTCTAATCGTTCTTGTTTCCCCACTTGCACCCTTCCCATTCTTTTCTCTTTCCCCATGGGCGGTTTCCTATCCTTGGCACAACAATCCTTTCCGCCACACCCTACATGGGGCGTGAACGATATACCTGATCTCACAGGCAAGGTCATCATCGTCACTGGTGCGTCAACATGCTCGACCCCCAATGCGACTCGGAGGCCCAGGGGATATTTGTGTATGCTAAAAATAGAGTATGGTCGCAGGCGGGAATGCCGGTATCGGAAAAGAAACTGTCAAAGCGCTCCTGAGCCATAACGCAAAGGTCTACCTCGCCGCACGGAGCGCGTCCAAAGCGAACGCAGCGATCGCGGAGCTCAAGGCTGAGACGGGAAAGGCGGCCATCTTTTTGCAACTCGACCTCTCCGACATCCCCGCGGTGCGCAAATCGGCGAAGGAGTTCCTTTCGTACGTACAGTTTTATGGGGTGCGGATGAGTACTCGCTAACCTGTTGTTTCAGAAAGGAGAATCAGTTACACGTGCTTATCAACAACGCGTAAGTGGTGGGGATATGTGAATCACGCGACTGATGAAGATGATGCCGATGGCAGTGGGGTGATGGTACCGCCAATAGAGGACACCACCGTGCAAAAGTATGACATGCAATTCGGCACCAATGTTGTCGGTACGTGGATCCGAGCCGTGGATCGTTGCTTGCCTTATTCGGTTTCCTCTAGGTCATTGGTTATTCACAACCCTCTTGTTGCCTGCGCTCTTTGCGGCCACCGATGCGTCACCCACCCATGAGAAAGCGCGTATCGTGACGGTGTCGTCATCGGCGAACTATCTCGCCAAAGGGCTCGACTTTGACGCATTCGTAGACGGGCCTCAAAGGCGGAAATACAATATATGGGAGTTGTACAACAAGAGTAAATTTGTGGGTGGACCCGACCTAAATTTGCGCTCACGACTGCTGGCTGATTGGACACCGGGTTGCTGTTTGCAGGGTAATGTCGTGGTAGCGAGAGAGCTGGCGCGTCGGCATGGCGACAAGATTGTGTCGACGTCCCTCAATCCAGGGAACATCAGCTCGGACCTTCAACGTCACTTGCCCTCGTTCCAGACGTATATCCTCGTATGAATTTTCCTCTTCTCTCTCTGATTGATAGGTGCTGACGAGGCAGTTCAGAATTGGATGCTGTACGCTGTGTCGTATGGGGCGCTCACGCAGCTGTACTGCGCCACAGCGCCGGGTGCGGCAGACGCCAATGGAAAGTTTTTCATACCTTGGGCACGAGAGGGTAAGTCGAACAAGGCGGCTGAGGATCTCCAAGTTGGGGAGAAGTTATGGGAGTGGCTTGAAAAGGAGACGACGAAATACTAGCTGAGGGTCACGTGTCAGGATCGCCTGCGTATCCGTGTGGATGTGGGCGTTGACATGGGCATTTCCTGTGTGTGTCTGTCCAGTACCTGCATGATACAGGGTCAATACGCGCCCGTATACTTTATTTCATTTTAATTTCATTCTCTTTTCTCCCTTTGCCATCCTCCACCATGTCCGCTTCCACCTCTCAGAGCGCCGCCTCGAAGCTCATCCGTGATATCCGCGCCGCTCATGGCTTTGACAACAAGCCCGCCCGAGACCCAGCCGTTATCGCCCTCCGCGGCAAACTCGAGCGCGCTCTCGAGCGGTAAGTCTTACTCATCCTCCACCCCCACGCCCTCCATCCATTTTCACTCTCTTCGACCCTCTCCATCTTCCCCTCCTTTGCAGGCTGTCCAACGATCTTTACAACAAAAAGACCCACTTTCTACTCGAGTTCATACAAAACGCGGATGACAACACGTACAGAGGCGATGCCACCCCAACACTGCGCCTTCGCATCGAGGACCGAATCGTCGTATTCGAATGCAACGAGCTTGGCTTCTCAGCTGCCAACGTCAAGGCCATATGCGACATCGGTGCGAGCACCAAAACGCGTGAAAGTAACCCACGCGGGTTCATTGGTACGTCCTGCACACCCGTATCCTCGTCGACCTCCGCTGCTGACACGCATGCATGCATATGTAGGAGAGAAGGGTATAGGTTTCAAGTCGGTTTTCACTGTCGCCGACAAGGTCCACATCACCTCAGGCCCCTACTCCTTCTACTTTGATAAAACCAAGCCTCTCGGCATGATTACACCCGCCTTGGGCGACTTTGAATACCCCTCCTCCGAGAGTGGTTGGACCCCCGTGGGTGGCTGGACCACGTTTCAATTGCAGCTCGCGCCCTCCGAAAATGGCAACGACCTTAGCGCGCAGCTGGGCGACGTCCGCCCGACCCTGCTCCTGTTCCTACGCAAGCTGCGTGCCCTCAGCATCACCATCCCTCCCGTCCCACCACATAACGCGATCGATATCGAGATACGACGCACTGACGATGTCGATCGCGACATGGTTTCTTTGGAGCGTATTCGAGATGGGGAGCACACTGTGGAGAGATACGTAATGGTGAGGCACCTTGCACAAACACCCGGGGGTGAACCTGGTAGGGAGGACATCAAGGAGAGCGAAATCGTATTGGCATTTCCCGTCACGGAGGCTCGAGAGCCTGTGCAGAGGATCCAGGACGTCCACGCGTTCCTTCCATTGCGGTGCTATGGCTTCAAGGTACGCTTTCCTAGGTGGGAACATGCATAATCGTGCTGAAATATGCTTTGAAAAGTTCATCATTCAGGCGGACTTCATCACCTCCGCTAGCCGGGAGGATGTCCTAGCAGATAAGCCGTGGAATCTGGCCCTTCGAAGAAGTATTATCGACGCATTTCTCCTCTCCATGGAGCGCTTCAAAACCGATCCGACGATCCGTAACGTCTGGTTCCGTTACATCCCAGAGTCTATAAGCGACAGCTTTTTCTGCTACATTGAACACAGGTTGCTTGCGGAGCTTGAAAAGAAACCAATCCTTCGCTCCGCTGACGATACATACTACCGTGCTTCTCAACTTTTCTTCCTTCCTTGGACCTTCCGCGACAACAAAGGCGCGCCTCTCATACCCGAATTACATCTCCCCCTAGCACAACACTATCTTTCGTCTGACTATGACATACACCCAAATAGGCAAGACCGACGAATTCTTCATCGCCTCGGAGTACGCGAGATGACGGACGATGACTTCCTTACCGGCCTCGCCCTAATGGATAAGGCGGGTGTGATCCCCACGCAGAGTGATGCCTGGCACGACGCCGTGGCGTCACTCCTCTTGCGCCTACTTCCGCCTGGCATTGTCCGTCCTGACGTACTCCCGTTACGCCTCATACCCCTCCACAACGGTAAATGGGCACCCACCGCCCAGGCGTCCACGTTTATGTTCCCACCTGGCGTGAGCATACCGGATGACCTCGGCCTGCAGAGCATCGCACCGCGCATCACTAAATCCTCACCTAGATACCAGCTCTTCGTCCGCCTTGGCGTCATGCCTGCGAACCCCGTTCCAATCGCGAAAAAAATACTCACTGTGATGGGTCCACGTAGCGTTGCGGCACGTGTCACACACGCACGCTTCTTCTTTGACCATCGTACGGTGCCGAACATGCCGCCTGCTATGCGCCTTAGGCTTGCTGATGAGCAAGGCAAGAGTGCGCAGGGCGACGAGTTGTATTTGGATTTTCCGGGGGTAGACGGTGCCCTTTCGTTGCGAGATGCCCTTTCGCCTGCTGCGCGGTTCCTTCACCCAGACTACCTCTCCGCATACCCCGAAAGAACTGACGACGAGGAGACTGGCGAGGATGGCACCGACGGTCCTGATTACGAATTCGAAGATACACGGAGCACATGGCTTGATTGGCTCCGTGACCGTGTTGGCGTCAATGTCGTCCCGCGCGTTCTCGACGATTGTCTTTCGCCAGAGTTTCTCGATCGTGCACCAGCGCTAGAAGATCGTGAACTCCTTACGTCACTTCGCGTATGGTGGCCTCGCCTCGAGCTACACCTCACCAGAGAGGGCGCCAGGTCACTCGGTGCGATCTCTATAGCAGGGCGGCGTCTTGATACCCTTTACTTACGCCGCGGGGCACTCGCGCGCATCGGCGAGGCACTCGAGCTTCCATGTATTCCCGTAGATGACCCCGAGGACCACCGGTGGGATTTCCTGGAGCGACTCGGCGTCGTGACACGCATGAACGCTTCGTTCTTTGTGAATAAGCTTGTGCACATGCAAGCGAGGGGTGAGAAAGACCACAGGATAGTCGAAGATATCTACAAGCAACTCGATGCACGATTTGACGAAGACGAGACGGTGATCAAGTGCGTGTTCCCGCCTTTATGGGCTTAAAGGCGGCTCAACTTGCGATCCAGGGAGGCATTTAGAGCGTATCCTATTATACTCCTCTCTGTCAACGATGAGACGGAGCGTGTCTGGTTGCACAAGACGGACGTCTGTTGGCACGGCCCGCCGTCTTTGAGGTCCAAGGCAGTCATCAGCCGCTCGTATCCTCATTTGAGCAACTTCTTCTTTACCAAGCTCGGGATCACCCATGCTCCTTCATTTGCTCTTGTCGATGAGTTGCGCAGGATCGCAGATCGATACCGATCTGGCCCGGTACCACCGGAGGTACAGGAGCATGTTGCGGAGATCCTCGCTGACATTAGCGATATGGTGCAAAGTTTGCCGAAAATCCCCCTGTCATTCACAGCACTTGCACAGGTTGCCGTGTTCCCCGTACACGTACCCGCCGAAGGCATCGCCCTGCGCTCGGCCGACGGGTTTTACGTACCTGGCTTGACCAGCAAGTATGTGGACGTATTTCGTGGGCGAGTTGCGCTGTTGGAACTGCCCACCTCTATCCCAATGACACGCATACGGGCGCTGCTCGAGTCCGACATTTTCAAGGACAATATACGCTATCTCGATGAGCATGTCACCAAGCGATCGGTACCACACGGTAAACGAGTCTTGGACTCCACCGCCACGGAATTGTACTCGAGCAGAGTTCGGTTTATTGCGAGGTATGTACTGCTTACAGCTACTAGTACTGTACAAGAGAGCGCGACGTTGATGTTCCGTCCATCAGGCTCGTCCTACACAATAGCAAGAAGTCTGACCTCCTTCCTGAGCAAACCAAGACCCTCAATAAGCTGCACAAGATAACTGTCATCAACGTGCCGACGATCACAACCACTTTGTCGGTTGGCTCATGCACAGAGACGACATCCGAGGACGTTGCATGCGAAGAGTCGGACGACAAGTTCACCGTATTTGTCAGTAATGCAGGTGGCCTAGAAAAGTCAATCAACCCACCCATCTGTGCAGCGCTCTCGCGCCTCCTCGAGTTGGAAATGATGACGCTGTTTACTTGCATAACACATCCAGTCGACGTGGTCAATAGTCTCTTTGAGCTCATTAGCATACCGGAGATTCCGATCGACGATGGCCACGACCGCACGTGGCTACAAACGATGACACAGCCAAACGTGCCCATAATACCCACACCGGTCGTTCCTGAGAGGTCTCCGAGCCCGGCGCCGCCTCAGAGTCCCCCTCCTCAACTTCCGACTGCCGTCTCGGTGCACGACGAAGAGGGTTTTCCTGCGCTTGGTACAAACCCACCCAGGACGTTGCGCCAAACTCCATCGCTCCCTTCCTCGAACTTACGCCAGCCGTCACCAAACGGAAGACAGAGACAGCGCCCGTTTGTGCACAATTCTGTCGGGATCTCGGAGCACTCGCAGTTCGTGCAATCGTCTCGGTCAACGCAAAACTCGGGACCACTGCAGGCTGTCGGACAGGCGAATGCAGCGCGAGATATGAATAGGCTCACTACTCAGATGGCGGCGTTGATGAATGGCAACCAAATTGTGCCAAACGCTCTAGCTGGGCCAGTCTGGCCTCCTATTGGTGCCTTCAACGCCCCCGTGTCCACGGAGGAGACGGACATGGTTGGAATCATGGGCGAACACTTCGTACGTTGCGTTTTTATTCCTATTATACCACATTGGACGGTAAAAAAAATGACCTTCTCCCTACAAAAAAGGTATACAAAGTACTCATCCGCACCCTGGATGACTTTGGGCCCGAAAATTGGACGAGCGAACTGCGCCACTTCGTCCCGGGTTTCGCGCCGTTCCGAGGCCAAGCCTTCGCCGACTTTACGTACGTGGACTCGCAGGGCCAGTTGACGCGAAATTGGTTTGGACCTGACAGGGCAGCAGCGTGGCAAGGCCGCTGGCCAAGATACCATATCGAGGTCAAGTCAACACGTGGAGAAGAAACCGAACCGTTCCATATGAGCCCGAATCAGATGGCTACGGTGCGTCCCTCTTACCACCTGTCTAACAGAGCGTGTGGGGGCTGAACTCGCGCTGTGTCTGTGTACGTATGTGGCAGGCGTTTGCGTTCTCGGAACGCACCCACCTCGGTACGGACATGTACGTGATCGTGCGTGTCCTGCGGATAGGGACGTCCGAACCAATTCATTTGGTTTATCTGGATCCTCATCGGGCCTTGTTTTCGGGCCGCTTGCAATGTGTCAGCGATGTCTTTCTGCTACGCAATCCTGCGTGTCCCGTTTGAGTTTGGCCCTTTTAATGTTGGAAAGTTGGTAATACTGTAGTCGTAGGTAGTATAAGGCTGCGTGATCTGATCTGATGTATTGTAGAAAGGTCGACTCGACTCGGATGTGTGTATCTATCTTACCAATCAAATGCTACCCACATGCGCTACATGACCTTGCCAAAGTTATATCACAGCGTATTTGAATGAGAACAACTAAAGGTGTTACATCAGAGTAGAGGAACCGTCTACCAGAGCGTTGCCATCTGCGGACCAGTCTCAACGCGTCGTGTAGGACAATTGGTGGTGTAACTAACACGCCGGCGAGCCACACGTGTTACTGTTAAGCAGCGACTGCTTCCCGAAGCGAGCGTAAGTAGATGCTATGCAATACGATGACATCCCACGCAGCCGAGAATGTGCATGCCAGACCTTCGACGTGACAGGGGAGGGTATTTCCCGGGAAAGATATTGTTTATGGATGTTCTGGCTGTGAGGAAGAGAAACAAATAAAGGATCAGGTAAGGCAAAAGGGGGGGCCTGCTATTAATACTACTACCGTGACGGTAGGAGAGCAGAACATGGTTTGGACGGAGCTTGGGCGGCGAACTTCTGATAGTAGTATATCACACCGAAGTCGGTGGTCCTGCGCGGACTCGTACGCCTGCGCGCTGAGTCGGCGCCCTAACGCAAACCCGCTCCGCGAACCTGAGACTCCGGTTGCCGCAGGACGTAGAGACTACCCCTTCCCCTGGGCCGCCAGTGTCCCGGTATCGCCACTCACAGGGTGGTGAGAGCGTGAGTCTCTGCTAGAGTAATATAAGTGATTCGCAATGCGTGCGGAGACATCACGCCAAGAAACGGCTGATACGTTGATCTAAAATTTGTTGATGAGCCATGGTCAGCTACCATGAACTATGGGGCTGCTTGGGCTGAGTCAGAGGGACTTGGGTCTGCCCAGGCTCTAGTTCTCTCCTCTCCTCAAGAGTCACGACCGGGCCGGCAAACCCGCCTGAATTTGTTCATTCCTCAGGCCTCATTCCTGGGGGTGGCTCTGTTGGCCCAATTTGTTTACCCGTACAAAGGACTCCCCATAGACAGACCATAATAAAATTCCTCGCCTCTCTCTGTTAGAATTATGTTCGCGTTGTATGTTGACAGTATCCAGAGACTGCACTTGGCGCCAGCCTGCACGCCGTATAAACACAAATTTAAAAAAAAATTCAGGCTTGTCATTATCTCATCACCATGACTTTGAATATGATTCTTCAGGTTCACCTACCACAGTCATTTATAGTACGACGGTCTTTGCTTTTCCCACCTCTGCCTCCCTTCCAGAAATCAAGGTCATAGTACCATTCGTCCTATGTCAACTCGTATCTACCCCAATGAATATAGGCCCGAGTCTTGGCCCGAGTCACACACGGTTTCCTCTTTCAGGTTAGATTCTACATCGTTACAGTTCTCTAGGCTAATGGTGTGTGTTTGGGTTTAATTGAAGGTGGCGGAACTTCAATCATACCTCTCTTCTTCATATCATGATACATTATATTCTCTATCTTGGGCCGTTCAAGCGCTGTTGGCCCAGTAAGCGCCTTGACCCCGTGACAAGTTCAAGTTGAAATACGCATGTAGTGGGACCTTATCAATGGAGTTGTGGGTGCAGCTTATGTCCAGCACAATCAGTCCAACTCCAGTCAATTCCATTTCGCTCCCATTATCTGTGTCTTGATTATAGTGCTTTTTTTCTTAACACCGTATGTTATGTCATCTCTATAACAAGCCCCTCTCAAGTCTTAACGGCGTTGAAGGTTCTAGGATTCTTGGTTCCTCACAACCCTTAAACCCCCTCATGGCCCACCACTATGACATCTTTCGCGAACAGCTTGGGACCAAGTATCCCTCATACGGACATGCATTGTGGGATCCAAGCCCAGGAGAGCTATATGGCCGTGTGGAAGTTGGCGATGTCGGTTATATTCGCGAAGAGAAATTCCACCGACTTTTCAATGCTCTCCTTCCGGTGTATGACCCCTCCCATAGTAAATTTGGCGTTCCAGAGTATTATAAACCTCTCGTCCCTAACCCATCGGAACATATCGACACCAGTACCGTCAGATCGAACCATTTCTGTTCGTATGGGATAACGATAGCGAATGCTATACCTGAGCGACTCGCCAATAGGTAGTCACAACAGCCTGTTGAGTAATTTTCTATTAACACACTCTCAGGCCGGATGACCTTTCACAAATCGCATATCGGTGCAAAAAGAGGCAATACGGCGCGATATTGTTCCTTCCAGTACAAGCTCAATGCAAGGACACTGTTGCACGGAGGAATTTTGGCAAGTGGATAATTGAAAATGTCGAAAGCTGTCTCGCCTTTGCTCAAGATCTTGGGCGGGACATTGTTCACATGGATGACATCATACTGGTTACCGGGTGTCACCGCACGAGGTCCTGGGCTAACGTCGCGTTCTTGGCGGATCACAAAGATGCACAGCTTGAGCCTGAGGTATCATTTGGGGTTAATGTGACTAAAAGGAACGGCTCCGAAGTCATTGATTGGCGATTCTCACCTAACCTTAGTCGGGGAGCAGAGTTGAAGTTGGGGCCCGATGGGGAGGTATGTTACCGCGTTGTTCGTGTGGACCAAGAACAGAGACAGCTCAGCCACGATGTTGCGTCCCTCAGAACCTAGCAGAGGATCAGTGTGTATTTATACGAGGGTTCCGCGTCACTCGTACCTTCAAGATATTACCGAAGCAACTTAAAGCAGCGGCTGGACCCTCTTCAGACCCGGACGAGAGTAACAGTGAGCCAGAATTGGAGCTCACATCGATGCCCGCCGCCACCAAGGTAAGCCCTGTTTGAAATCCAGTGACCACTTACTGTGCCTGAGCTTCCAAAGTACCGGGATCCTCTTTGTGTACTGTTAGAGTACATGGCCCAGGTAAGTGTCGAAGGCCTAAACCATCCTTCTAAAATCCTAAGCATGTCTTAAAACTGCCCATACAGCGGATGCCTGAGTGCGATATGGTCCTTGTACATGATGACGACCTGGCCCGGATCGATGAAATTTGTAGTAGTAATGTGAGTACACATTTTCATTGGCCTTTTCCTCACCCATCAGTGGTCGTAGGAAACCCTTCAGTCGGATGCAGTGGTACATCTTCTTGAAAAGTACCGACCAAAAATACACCAGGTCCAGTGTAGTGAGCATCTTTGCAACTTCTCTAACTCTTACTGCTCACAATAATACAAATTTACAATAAGACGGACCGTGCGCTGGTGAATACAGCCCAAAAACTGGGACAAAAGCCACCAAGGTAGCGATGTTTTCTGAAGAATACCAAAGATGGGGATGGCCCGAGTCTTCCATCTTGCGGGAGAGAATACACAAACCCAATATTCTTTCCTTAACAGTGCAAACTCCGGAAGGCCCAACGACACACCATCGTTTTACCGCAGATATACCACCGCCCCCATATACACCGCCACTTGCACCCACACCTGCGCCCCAACAGCCAGCGACACAAACTCCCCTGCAATCATTCGCACCCCTTCCTGTGCGTCGAAATACATGCACAGCTGCACCTGCGCCCGCTCTCACATACGCGTATTCATCCTCACCTCCTCATCCTCCCTCGCGCCTACCTTCATCAGGGTCTGTCACCCAACCGCCACCATTCCCGATCCCTTCGGTACTAGGACGGTACAGTGCGGCCTCGGACTCCTCGGTCTTGGTGCCGCCGCCATCCCCACCTATGATGGAGCGTGCTACGACGACTTATGCACATGATGTTCACCTAGTGGGTTATCAAAATGTAGCAGCGCCCGGTGTCTCCCACCAGCGATCCGCAACTATGGGCTGGAGTCATGGTGCGTGTATTGTCTATGGCGTTCCTGCGATGTACGCCTAATGTCAATTATGGAAACCAAGATTTCGAACAAAGCCCAGACATGCCGGGAAATATGAATGACTACGCGAGGGAGAGAGCGCCACCATTGCTTGCTTTCGCAATGGGAGGACGTCGACGTGAGTGCCTGAATTGTATATTTATATAGGAGTCATTAGCTAAACACCACCTCTGTCTAGGTCAACAAACAAGCGCACAGCAGCCCTGCCTCCAATGTAATCTATGTAAGACCCCGACCCCACCCGATGAACATGCTCGCTTGGGTGGGTTCTGCAACGAGAGGCACAAGCGGGAGTGGTCAGTAGTCATAACTCTACTCCATGCGGCATCGACGACCGACTGAATGGTATACCCTTTGACTAATTAGGGATTCAAGGCTGAACCAGAATCAGTCCCGCCGCATGCCGTAGAAGTGGTGTGTGGATATGCCGTTGCCCGTTTGCCTGTGTGCAAGGTAGCACTTGAAGGTTGCATGGTAGTTGGTTATTTCATTTTTTTCAAATGAACCATAATACAAGGCCGTAAGATGTGGATTTGTAACGCTAAGTGCTCGGGGCTATAGCTGCATTGTTTCGATCATACTGAAGCAGAGTTGTCGTTTTTAAAAAAAAATTAAAACTTGTGGGCATCATGAGGCATGACCACGGTAAGGGGGACTCACCTGTTCCCTTTCTATATCGGCCTCATAACATCCTGAGTACCTCATTGGCTGACTAGCGTTTTAGTCTGGGATAGAATATCTATATCCTGTGTACTCCATCTGTATAGCTACAACTTCCACACGGTTTGGAAACATGGTGTCGATATCAACACATGACACTTTAAGCATTTATGTTCAAGTTGACTCTACCGCTGTCACTAGTTCCATATTTCAGGGTTCGTCACCTCACCATCGAGCATGATGTACAGGCAAGAGAGGACAAGTAACTTAGCAATACCATTATATTAGTGGGCAATAAGTTTTTGTTACCTGTGCGTCTGTACGCAATCTACGTCCTACATCTGGTCCTACGGACATATGGACATGTTGGCTTGTGCTAGTCGACACGCGCGCGCTTCGTTCCATTCGCCAATCCGGCTTCGCTAGCGGATCGCCACGAATTCTCTTCCCGCCTTCCCTCCAATTCGCAGGACACACCTTGCCGTGCTCATCCTTCATCCGCCCCGCGTCAGCGCCACCCATTACATATAAAGTATGACAGATTACTCACCATGAATTGGAATGCCTGAAAACGAGACACAGGGTATCATCGACTGAGCGTCTGACGGGCAGGCCATCCATGTGGTCTGCCTCAAAACCCTTTAGGATCGATCAAAACGTGATCCCCTTGACCTCAATAAGACACCCGTTCTCGCAAGCAACGTCCATGTTGCGGTCCGCCATCAACGGGATTTATAGATTGTGACCGAGGCCACCTGCGGCGCGGGGCTGCTGCAACCAGGCATGGTGCGAGTACTTCCGAGTCGATCGAGATGGATGCATTTTGCACGTGGTCAGGAAAGGTGACACGAGTTGTGTCAGTGTCACGCGGTGCCACACAAGTAGCAAGGACGTATCGGGTACCGTGGTGTTGATGCATACAATGTCTGGGGGCACGTCATTGAACGCAACGATCTCGATTGGGCAGATAAAGGTGATGTCCCTTGGGTGGGGGACATAGTAGACAGATTGTGTAGGTGTGAAGACTTCAAGATAGGCTCACAGAAGGTAGAACATCAAGATCACCCTAACAGAGGCGGGTTAGAAACAAAGGGCCATGAAGGGAAAAAAGGCGGGTAGGAACTACCACTGGCCGAGGTACTAGTCTACCTGACTCTACAGTGAGACCTGTTTGAAAGCACCATCGGCGAGAGCAGTGACGGAGAAGGTGGGTGCGGGTCTGAATGGTCGGCAACGTAATAAATGTTGTGTAGAAAAAAAAAGGGGAGGTGTTGCGGATCAGCAGGGACGCGGGGACGACAGCACTGTACAGCAGTGTTACATTACGTAATCAAAGTCTGCGAGCCAGTTGTAGAATTATTAATAATAGCAAACATAAGTTATCTGAAAATAATATAATATAATGATCTACAATTCAAGTTGTGGATCCAATCAAAACACTCCGAGTCCTCTGGCCATTTTCTCAGACAACGCGGCCAGATGTACAGTGTCGTTTTGACCAAAAAAAAAAAAATCAGGGACCAACACAGGCGAATAGAAGGATCACTATTTGCAGTACAAGGTTTGCCACCTCTGGCAGCTGGCAGTGTCTGGCCCATATTTGGAATGCACTAGTCCGTCTTCGCCTGCCTGGATCACCGCGTCGGACTCGGACACGGACGTCGGTCTTTCCCTCATTTCGTCTGTGCTGTGCTGCGGGCTGTGTTCAGCCATGAATGATCGCCGCATCGCCTCTGTCCGAATCATATTGACTACCATCCAAGCTTAGCAATCCGAGAAAGGATTTCCCCCCCCTTCTCAATGCGATGCACCCAGGCCCTCAGTCTCAGGCTTATAATTTCCCTTGCCTACACTGCGAACCAGGGACCCCCACAGCCTACTCTCCTTCACCTCCTCCCTTCACCAAGCATTACCCTTCCTTTATTCGTTTCACTTCTCCCCATCTCAGAACTTCAGGTTGTTGCAATAATTCCGGTTCGCCTTCACGTTTCATGACGAGTAGTGGTCGGCCTGGTTTGACGTTTTATTAGCGTGATCGACAAAACACTGGGCACCATCACCGCGGATCCTCCCACCGCGCTGAAACTCTTCGTCTGACAATTGACAACCAGGACCTCTGCGCAGGGTGGCCCTGCTCAAAAAGGGAGCCCAACTCGACACCAACTTAAACAGAGCGGCGTTGCTCACCCGGAAGACAGCTTCTCTGGTAGTTTCGTACTACCTGACAACAGCAACGACATCTCCACTTCGCCTACTGTCCTCACTTCATCGAGCAGTGTCTCCTCAATGCAGAGCAATTCTACCCATCAGGGGCCCCCAGTTGTCTCACCTACCGTGGATGACGACGAGTACGTCAAACTTCCACTTCCCGCATTCTTACTACTAATCTATTTCCACACGGAGATGCTTTGCTTGGTTTGTAGCCGTGGACCAAGATGAGAGTGGGCAGGTGTCTCACGAGGAACTGCGTAGGCTCTCTTCCTAACGTTTCCTCCAAGTTCGGGCTAAATTGTACCATAGGCAGTGCGCTCTTGAATGACAACGGTGAGCTTATGCTCTATTTTTGTCACGAGGGCCATTTTTTATCCATTCTATAAATCTACTTATAGGCTTGTCGTTTTCGGTCAACACAGTGAAATTCCTTATGCGCATCTTTGTACGCCTTTATCGGGTCGTTCCAGGATATCACCTCTTATGTGTGGCCATTTTCACAGGATCTAGATGGCAATGGAGAGATTAGCTTCGAAGAGGTACGCCGTTACCCCCCCCCCTCCCCCCTCGAGCATTCCAAACCTTACATGCACTGTACAGTTTAAGCCTCTCTGGAATCTCGTAATGGTACGAGTTCCCAAACGCACCTTTTTCTTGCCTCACATATGCCAACAGCAATGGCGGCAAATGTTTGATGCGTTTGATGTCGACGGTGACGGCAGAATTAATGCCAA
>Ga0307510_10001779_pt1 | contig 24043 bp, 22 predicted proteins | sample 12_EM_MG_FD_207224 | JGI IMG/M metagenome (GOLD analysis project Ga0307510, IMG submission 207224) | Populus trichocarpa ectomycorrhiza microbial communities from riparian zone in the Pacific Northwest, United States - 12_EM | ecosystem: Host-associated > Plants > Roots > Unclassified | place... | reverse complement strand
ACAATACCAACAACGTCCAACACGCTCTCCTCGTTGAGTTGGATGAGAATGCCTTCCAGAGGACCCGTACTAGGTTCTTTCAATTCGCGCATCAGGCGACGCATGGCAGCACAGGGAAAAGACTTTTGTTATTGAGAAAACGCATAAATAAAGAATAAAAGGAAGGATAACTTACCGCGGTGTAAAACAAGATTGGCGTCCGGCGATATCTAAGAGAGCAAAACAGGAAGCTTGAAAAGTTGAACTCGAAGGAAACGAACAGTACTAGTGGGACACGCGACCAAAGTCGCGCCTCCACCTCCGATTTTCCCAGCACGTGCCGAACACCCACATTTTTGCAAGTGAGCCAGCATCCTTCGATATTAATATGAGTCGTCGTTTGCGTTTGCGAGTGAAACATTCCTTCTCTGTGTTGGACTCTCAGTTGGGTTTCCTGATAAATCCTCCACAGAGTACTCATCCCTCGTGATGGAACTCTCATATATTTGTTCCACCAAAAAATGTGTATGAAGACATCAACCACGTGTCCTATCGTTCCCATCGAGAACGTGCACGCTACGCCCTATACATGAGGCAGGGCACTTCCGTTGTCCTTTCGCTTAGACCACTCCCCCCTTCTCCCCCATCCTTTCTACCCATGTCTAGGAGCTGTCTTCAGACCATCCAATTCGAGATATCAAGTCGTCTTCGACAATGCTTTAGAAGTCTATAAAAAGGAAACAAGGAAGGACCTTGCCTCTGACCCACTGCTTCGCAGGCTCGAAGCCTGTGGTTCCCCTGATGCCGTCTTCGCTGTGCTCCGAGAGCAATTCCCTAGGTTCGACAAATCTGGGGGTGGTCAAGAAGGGTTCACAAACTGGCTCAATCCGACCGTGAATGTTCTTTACAGATTCTCAGAAACGATCGGCGGCGTTGTTAGTCTGGTGAGTCTCCCCATGTTCAATACCATTTCTACAAGACTTGCGCTCTGACATCAACGCTCTAGACATATCCACCAGCAGGTGTGATCTTTACTGGCATTGCCTCCCTTCTCTCGGTGGGTGCCCGCCTTATTTTTCTTTCCGGGCGCTGCCTTTACGATCAAGTCCTTTAGGCGGTGCAGGATGTTAGCGCTGGCCAAGGCGCTTTGTTCGACCTCTTCAACAGGATCGAAAATTTCTTTAGAAGACTCGAAGTCTATATTGGGCTCCCACCGACTGTGGAGATGACAGACAGCATCGTGGACGTCATGGCCGAGGTTCTTCGAATCCTGGCCCTTGTGACAAAGGAGATTAAACGAGGAATAATCAGTGAGTTGATCCTCGATAATAGAGCACCCCTCGGCTTACTCTTCTTCAGAGAGATTCCTTAGAAAACTCACAGGAGGGTCGGGAATTGATGATGCATTTCGGAGGCTTGACAACCTGACGCAAGAGGAACATCGGATGGCGACTGCCCAAGATTTACGGACTACACACCACGTCAATGAGAGGGTGATGAGCGTCGAAAATGATGTGAAGGGTGTTGGTGAAAGAGTCCAATGTGTCAATACAGCAGTGCAGAGTGTCGATAATGGAGTGCGGGGTGTTGGCGACAGGGTACAGAGTGTCGATGACACGGTCAAAGGAGTTGACGACAAAATGGACGTTGTCATCGATGGTTCGCATCTTCTATTCGTCTCGTTGTATCATCGGCTCCACCCTGACCGGTTTTGCGACTAGGTACCAAAAGGATTGGGGTAAAACTTCAACAGGTAGCAAACGACATAAGCGACCAGAAGCGTAAGTGGTCTCGTGCCAGGCCCTTCGTTGAGGGCGGGGGATTAAATCCGCTTGTAGGGAAAAAACTCCGAGAGGACCTCACGAAATGGCTCTCTCCGTCTGACCCGTCCATAAATTACAACACTGCTCGCGAGGCTCGTCACAAGGACACTGCGGCGTGGTTCATACAAAGCGACAACTTCAAAGATTGGAAAACGTCCTCTCCATTGCTGTGGATACACGGGAAACGTACGTTCTCATGTGCTCTGTGCTCTCGGCCTTGCTGATAGACCTCTGTCCACAGCGGGTGCTGGAAAAAGCGTGCTAACGTGAGTTATCCCCTCAGTCATTCTGGTCCTGATATCTTATCTTATCTTATCAAAGCTCTGCTATCATCCAGTATATCAATGACACCTCTGATGCCGATTCAAAGCTCGTTGCCTTCTTCTTTTTCGACTTTAAAGACACTACCAAGCAGAGTCTCCGTTCTTTGTTGTCTTCTCTCATCACCCAGCTCTCCAATCAGTCAAAGTGCTTCCCCGACGTTCTCCTTCACTTTCATTCTACACACCAGGATGGCACGCAACAACCTGATGTCGAAACCCTTACACGGTGCCTTGAAGATACGCTCAGGTCTTCAGGAGACGTACCAATCTACCTGATTATTGATGCTCTCGATGAGTGTCCCGCCACGACTGGGATTTCATCACCGCGGGATGAAGTCCTGTCTCTTGTGGAGAAACTAGTCAATCTGAACCTTCCAAGTTTGCATCTTTGCATTACGAGTCGACCCGAAATCGACATCAGAACTTCCCTTGAGCCCTTGACGTTGACACCTTACCGCATTTCGCTCCATGACCAAAGCGGACAAAAGAAGGATATCGACGAATTTGTCCGCGCAGTTGTTTACTCTGATAAGAACATGCGGAGATGGCGGGATAAGGACAAGGAGTTGGTTATTAAGACGCTTTCTGAAAGAGCTGATGGCATGTAAGCCTGCCGTTCTTTGTTCATACTAGTATCACATCCTCATACTTCGTCACAGGTTTCGTTGGGTGTATTGCCAACTTGAGGTCCTACGCCATTGTTTTCCGTCAAGCGTGCGGCAGATTCTCGCAGACTTGCCGGAATCATTGGATGGGACGTATGAGCGAATACTACAACAAATTCCCAAGTCGAACCGAACACATGCTCATCGCCTATTGCAATGTCTTACCGTGGCCGTCCGCCCACTTCTCCTGGAGGAGTTAGCGGAAGTTCTTGCAGTTGATTTTCCCGAGGGAGTGGGGATTCCCAAGTTTAACGAGAGCTTCCGATGGGAAGGTCAAGAGCAAGCTGTGCTGTCAGCATGTTCCAGTTTTATCACCGTGGTCGAAGAGCGGCGTCGGCGCAGCAATACGATCACGGTCCATTTTTCTCATTTCTCAGTCAAAGAGTTCCTGACTTCGGATCGTCTTGCCGCCTCAACCACCGATGGTTTTCGTTCTCACCACATCCGTCTCGGACCAGCCCACACGATTATGGCGCAGGCTTGCCTTAGTGTCCTCCTCTGCTTAACCAAGCCCATGGACTGGTTGGCCATTGATAGATACCACCTGGCTAAATATGCTGCTAAACACTTTCACGAACATGCGAATTTTGAGGATGTTTTATCACGCATTATCGATGGAGTAGACGACCTCCTGGACCCGGAAAAACCGCACTTTGACACGTGGCTCTGGCTGCAGATCCATGAGTCGAACTCCGGAAATTGGCGAAATGACCACTTACCTCCTCACTGCTTCGATGCTCGCATTTCTTCGCGTCGGCGTAGCACCTCTCTTGTATATCTACCACGGATAGCTCCCTTGTACTATGTCGCAGCACTTGGTCACATCTGCTTTGCACAACGCCTCGTTTTGACACGCCCACAGGACCTACATGCTAGGGACGATCGAGGTCGCACTTCATTACACATAGCAGTGCTCGCGGGTCAAATCGAGGTTTCAAAGCTCTTCATTGGGCACGCCGCGGACTTGGGTGTTCTGGACACCGAACGTCATAATTTACTGCACATGGCGGCATACAATCCACATTTCGAGATCACTCGGATACTACTTGAGCATGACTGGGCTACCAAGGCCCATATCAACGCACGGAACAAGAACGGCCAGACGCCACTGCATTTAGCGTCACAATATCATGACCGTTACGGACACGGGCTAGACTGTAATCGTCCGAGTATCGTGGCGTTACTCCTGAAGTTTGGTGCGGACGTAGACGCACAGGACAACGACAACATGACCCCGCTGCATTGCACAATAGAACATTCCATCCAGAGCGACGCCGTAACGATGCAGGTGGAGTGTGAGGGTAGGCATGGTGACCGCCGTCTGCGTTGGAAGAACGATGGCCCACCTTTAGAATTGCGATGGCACCCTTCCTCTGTGGCAGAATCGTTCTATTTGGGGCAGTGGGTCATGAATACACAGGAATACGACGACATGAGTTCTCTGGTTTGTACATCAGGATACTTCAAAAGTGGCTCAGCTGCACAACCGTTACTGGAACATGGCGCAAGTGTCCACGCGCGGAACAAGGACGGTCGCACGCCCCTACACTTAGCATCCAAACATGAACTCTACGATGTGGTGGCGTTATTAATGAAGTTTGGTGCAGACGTGGATGCACAGGACAACAACGAGATGACCCCGCTACATTGTGTAATAGAATCTTATAGGAGTCTCGTAGCTGCACAGCTGCTACTGGATCACGGCGCAAGTATCCACCTGCGGAACAAAAAAGGCGAGACGCCACTACACTTAGCATCGCGACGCGGTCTTTCCGATGTGGCAGCGTTTTTGCTGAAGTCGGGTGCGGACGTAGATTCACGGGACAATGAAAATACAACACCACTCCTTTGCGCATCGGAAAATTCTGATGCCGCAGTTGCACAGCTGCTGGAACACGGCGCAAGTGTCAATGTGCGGGACAAAAATGGCCAGACGCCACTACACTTAGTATCGCGACGCGGTCTTTCCGGTGCGGTAGCGTTCTTGCTGAAGTCGGGTGCAGACGTAGACCCACGGGACAATGACAATAAAACACCACTCCTTTGCGCATCGGAGAATTCTAGAAATGGTGAAGTTGCACGGCTGCTGCTGGAGCACGGCGCAAGTGTCAATGTGCGGGGAAAGGACGGCCAGACACCACTACACTTGGCATTGCAACGTCATTTTTCCGACGTGGTACTGTTATTGCTCAAGTGGGGCGCGGATGTGGATGCACATGATATCTGCGATAGGACCCCCCTGCTTTGCGCAAAACAGTCTTTCGAACGTGTCACAGCTGTACAACTGCTACCGGATCACATGGTGGGTGTCCACGTGCGGCACGAGAACGGCCAGACGCCACTACATTTAGCGTCACGCCATGATTTTTCCGACGTGGCAGCATTATTGTTGAAGTTGGGTGCGGACGTGGACGCACTAGATAACGACAGGATGACCCCACTACTTTGTGCACTAAAATTTTCCAAACGGGGCGAAGCCGCACAGGTGCTATTGGAGCACGGTGCAAGTGTCCAAGTTCGGGACAAGGACGGCCAGACGTTACTACACCTGGCGTTGCAACGTCGTCTCCACGACGTGCATGAGTTATTGCTCGGGTTCGGTCCCGACGTGAACGCACGGGATAACGACAACATGACCCCCCTACTTTATGCAATAGAATTGTACCAAAGTTTCGAGGCTTCACGACTGATAAAGGATCACGGTGCAAGTGTCCACCTACGGAACAAGAACGGACAGACACCACTACACTTGGCTGTGCAACGCCATCTTTCCGATGTGGTAACGTTATTGATCAAGTCGGGCTCAGACGTGGACGCACCGGATAACGATAACATAACCCCGCTGCTTTACACACCACAACTCTCCGACCGTGACGCAGCCGCAGCTGCACAGCTGCTACTGGAGCATGGTGCAAGTGTTCACGTGAGGGACAAGGATGGCCAAACGGCACTACACCGAGCACTGCGACGTGATCTTTCCGATTTGGTAGCGTTATTACTCCAGTCCGGCGCAGACGTGGATGCGCAGGATAACGACGGCATGACCCTGCTACTTCAGGTGGTACAATGGGGAAAACGTGCTGCGACTGTACAGCTTCTATTGGAGCATGGCGCAAGTGTTCACCTGCAAAACAAGGATGGTTTGACGCCATTACACTTTGCGGTTACACGTGATCGATCCGATGTGGTGGCGCTGTTGCTCCAGTTCGGGGCGCCTGTGGACGCACTAGATAACAACAACATGACCCCGCTTTGCAGCTTGAGATTTTCCGGAGATGTCACAACCGCGACAATACTACTGCAGCATGGTGCAAGTGTCCACATACGGAACAAGAATGGCCAGACGCCACTTCACTTTGGATCGCGGTACGGTCCTTCGGGCGTCGTAGCGTTGCTACTAAAGTCAGGCGCGGACGTGGATGCACAGGATGACAACGGCGCGACTCCGCTGCATTTTGTATGGCCATCCTCGTCGCAAGGCAACTTCCTTGACGATGGTTATGAAGATGCGGAGGTGGAGCTGTCTGAGGAAGGTCTCGAGGTGATAGCAATGCTTTTGGAGTATGGTGCAAATGTCCGTTTGCAGAACGATCACGGTAAGACCCCATTACAGGTCGCGTCAGCAAGGGAGAGGCAGCAGATCGAGGAGTTGTTCGTTTATCAGAATCGGAAATGACTGTCCGATACTATCTATCTTGTCACATCTTTTCTTCACATATACAAAGTACCGACGTACCGAAAAGTGGTTCTTTTTGTACTAATTTGTTATATTGTGTTCCACTATTCATGATAGTTTCGGAACATATCAATAGAGGTTGCATTGGGCATTTAATGATCCAAGGTGGGTGGCCGATCATTTGAAAGCGTGGAAGCGTGCCAGAGGTAACGCGATGCCTTGATAATTGGCATAGAGACGTCAAAATCGGGGCTTGAGCTTGAGCACTTGAATATGTGTTCCTTATCCTCATGTTTGTTCTCAAAGCTCAAAGAAGATAAGGAATTAATGCACTCATGACAACGATTGATCTGACCAAATGGGATAGATGCGTGTCTTGATGAGCATCATACGCACGCTTTTCCGCCGATACGAAGACGAAGCTCCGCGAAAGGGAAGTTAGGGAACAAATGTGTACTATGAACACGGTATGTGCTTGTGTCTAGAGCGCACCAGGACGATATACAAGGGAAAGGCAGTGGAAAAAGAGGGAAAGGGAACACAAGACACCGGAGTCGACATGGAGTCATCTTACAACAACATTGTAGATGGGAATAGTGATGGATGGTGATAAATTATAAATTACATTTCACGCTGGAAGATCCCTCGACATTTTATCTAGTCACCTGGGGCGTTGAAGAGCGGAAAGCAAGGTGAAACGGTTTGTAATTCTGGCAACAAGACTCGCGTGGCAAGGGACGAAGAAAAAAAAAAGAAAAACGTTAAAAATGAGGTAGGGTGAGTACTGAATGATTCCAACACGGCTGAGACAGCATGGGTAGGGGGATCAGGGTGGAAGTGACTAAGTGTTAGGTATGTACCGGAGTGTTAAAGAAAAGGAAAGAAATAGGGAAGGACGAGAACCGGGATCCTAAGTTAGACGACCAAGCCAAAGTGAAATCGGATGGGGACTGGATAGGCAAGGAGGGAGAGGTCCGATGTCAGTCAAAAATTCAAGAGGGGACGAGAAGGGTATCGGGGATGTATATAGGCAAAAAATCCAGCAGAGCTGATAGACGAGTGGTAGAGGTGCAGCAGAGGCTCGGATTGGTACTGCAGACCCTCAGAAGAGCTCGTTCGAGCGCTGCGGGATTCAAAAGTACTTTATCTTTCTAAATTTCGTTTTTGATCCCAAAAAACCTCGCCAGATGGAAAATAACGATTACTGTAATACGATCTAGTGTACTAAACACTTGGGCCACAGTCATATGATGGGTTCGTGGAGGAAGAATGAGTTGAGATCGGAAAGCTCAACCCGGAAGGGAGTTATGTGCCCTAGATACCAGCACATGTAAACACAAATAAGTTGGTCTAAGCTGAATGGTCCAAACAATATTTATCAAATGCGCATCTTTGGACTACAAGATCGGGCAAGGGGATGACACAGTCACGACACAGCAGAGAAAGACATGAAAGGTCGAAACTGTTGACTCACGGCCATGGCAGACCAGGCCTCCTCTCATGCTTCCATTTGTCCTCGAGGCAGTTTGCCGCGGTACCATACGCCGCGCCACGAACCACAAGTGGGAAATCTGCTCACCGGGCCCTCGAGTCGCCTTCATCACGACCACGTGCTCGGTCCAAATATTTCGCCCGGAGCGAGCGTCTTGAGAGGAATCAGCTGCGCGTCCCCCGTATTCTTCCATACAGAATTTCCCCACCAGTTCACGTAGATTCCTCCATTCTGCCGCATTTGCAGTGAAAAGAATATAACGAACAGACCGATGATGACCCCAGCGTCCAGTCCCGCCGTGAGCGGATAATTGTACCGCAGCCACCAACGGAAATGGTAGCGCCTCATGGACCATTGGAAGATGAAACCGACAAGGGCCCATGACGTGAAATTAATCCCATTCAAAGGTGGGACGTTATCAGCTGCCAAGAGCATGATGGGGATGTTGACGTAGCGCCAGAGTGTGCGGGGATAGCGACAGGCGAGATAGTAGAAGGGGATGGGTAGGGCAGCGCCGATCAGGAAGAACCACAACAGCGGGGAATAGCTGGAGGGTTCCCTCAGTCAACCATCAGTGCGTCATGTGGTGGGTAGGGTGCTTACAGTGCTCCAGGGGAGAAAATGCGTTTTGGGCCGATTCCACCCCAGATAACCGACCCCGTATTGAATAGGTTGATGTTCGGACACGTAAAGAAATCCTTCTGATGAGGTGAACAAATGTCGGGGATGTTATCCATGGCCCACTGTTGTGCCGCAAGTGAAGATATAGTTGCTATGATTGAGGCAATTACCTGGGCAGCAAACAAGACGCGGGGTGGGATTTTCATGTAATGTCCGAATTTTTGATCACCGCTGTACAGGAGCGCCTGTACGCAGGTATACCCCGCCACGATTTTGAAGACCATCAAGGCAAGCGGACGTCCTGGGAGTATATACCCAAAAAACATCTCTGCCAGAACGACGGGGTTGAATGATTGGTTGGTGATGGCTTGCAATATACCGAAAGGAAGGACAAAAACCACCGCAAAGACGAGTGAGAGGAATAATGCCCAGACAGGGAGTTTCGTATCACATACTTCGATGCCGATGATACCCACAACAATGGAGACAATGCCAAGAGTCAGGAACCACCAATGAGGAACCTCGGGATATTTCGACATCAGCCGGGAATGAATGTCTGTTTCGTCCTTCAGGCTGCGACGGAACTGGCGCGCGACATCTTTGCGGTACCAGAGGAAAATATGGACCAAGATTGCGGGATAAGTTGCGAATATTGTGCCATAGGTGACAATGTAGGTGATCGGCAGGAACATTGGAGAATATTGTTCATATTTCCCCAGGTCGAAAGCATTGTTGTTGACGACAGCACTGAGGTTATACTGGGCACCAGTGTTGTCGAATGGTATGCCTACCGATACGGGCATGTATTGTGAGTACCACACGTTCTTGGCTAAATTAGGGTATGAATAAAGGTCCGGCAGCGATGAGACGAAATAAACACACCCCACATGACCGGACAAATGATCCAGATAAACTATTAAGAACCCGCCCAACATGTTGAGCTGCGCCCAAAACTAACATTCTGTCATGAATGTTGTGTATTATCAGAGTGAAGAATGCCAATCAGACTCACTGGGGTTACTAGAGGACTACCGAGTGCTGATACGGCAACCCAATCGAAGGTGAACAGACCCATTCCAAAACCGCTGATGGAACCAAAGAGGCTGTTCACCACGACATTATTCGGAGCAATCCAGCAAACCCAATTGAAGACGCTCAGTCCGGTCCATAGATACCCTGGGACCCAATACCACACAAAGCTGCATAGACAGGCGAGATAAAAGAAGCGCTCTCTTGAGATGTGGTCCGTATCTTTCTTTCTGTAGTCGGAATGAATGGAATTTAGCAGGGCACAGCGAACCAGGACGCCTGGCCAGATCATGCTCGAGGGCCAAACGAGGAATCGGCGGAGGGCTCCAGCGAAAGAGAAGCCTATGATCTGCATGGGTAATCCCAGTAGCAACTTCTTGCCTATAGACCACTTGATATCATAGACGATGTGTATTGAAGAGGCAACATCTGTGATCGAGGTACCATTTGCCACGACGTTGGCCATGATGGCGATTAGGGTATGTTCCTTTATGTTGAATGGACCAGGATTCAAGCAAAACGAGTAGCCGAGCGCGGAAATACGATACTTTGGAAGAATCCACTCTAGGAGCTTGCCCAATGGAAGCGTAAGGAGTGTGGCGAAGAGGACGGAGAAGGTGACATAGGGGACTTCGGGAAATTGAACATTGTGTAGGAATAGATGTAGGAACGACGTACATCTCAACGAAATGACGGTGTTGAAAGCAGGTATGATCGCGGAGAAAAGCAAGCCAAGAATCCACCTGAAACGAGATCCATGAACAGTTATTTTCTCCGAAAATGAACTGACTTACACTCGAAAAGTGTTCACGGGCATTGTTGGGTCGTGAGTGTTCGCGACGGCTGCCCGGACCTCGGGGTAAGGTGAATCCCTGATGAAAACGACCTGGATGAACAAAATGCGACACAAGATGGAATGAATAGGTCACGAAACTGGACTTGTTCTTCGGATGAAAAATCAGCCCTTAGATCTGGTGTGTGCCAAGGTGATATGCGGGATTCCGTGTGCCCTTCCGTCCTAGCGCCAACGTGGTTGGAAATGTTTAAAAATCGCTGCGGTGCCACGCCATCAGTCGAGATGGATAACATCGAGGGGTTGTCTCGGAAGTCCCAATTTGGATCATTGAAATGGAGCATGATCTCATCTTCGATATCCTCTGGCACATCCGGGATAGGTCGTTGGTAACGGGGGTGAACATTGTCAGCTAGTACATTGACAGAAATAGTGACAGAATCGGCCGTCTTAGGATCCTCCATGCGGTCGACAGTGCGTAATGATAGGAGGGGATGAGTTGTCACGCTCTGGACCGTCGAGAAGGAGGGCTGGTAATGCGTACGAGGACGAGGACGCCTAAGGATAGTTTTATATGCCCATATCCAAGTGTTTCAGGAGTAATTGATCAACTTGAAAAAGAAACCACGGGGCCAAGCATGCAGTACAGGTACTGAAAAAGGAAAATTCTACTGATAAGTTGAGACAAAGCCCGAGGAGCATCAGTCTCACGAAGATAGTTGGTGAGGCGATGCCCAGAAGAAGTAGTCTCAGAAGGAACTTGAAGTCGGTGGGTGGGTGAATGAAGTGGGCACGCAGGTGGGTCGAAAGGGTGAGAAGGTAGATGGCTGACAGTGATGCGTGGTAGTGAGCGTAATTGTCTTTGGCCCAGGAGTGATCATGATGGTACCCGGAAGGGTTTCAGGGCGTTTTCAGCCACCTGATTACTTCACTTGATCTTGTCCGCCTTGGCGCTCGGCGGCAGCACAGAATTTCCCTCCCAAGACCCTTATGAGCCCTCCACTCTCAGGCGATCACGGCTAATAAAGTGCCTGCTCTGCTTGACGCTAATCGCCTCCCGAACCTCTCGCTGTTCAACTGAATCCAGTATAGTTTGAGCACTCCAACAGGTGTACGCGGGCTCTTGCGTGGTCATTTCAATCCCTCGTTTCACACCATTTGGGTTCAGCAATGGCCATCCAACACCACCACAGGTACAGTATCAGAACGAAACTCATACACAATTCCACGAAATCAAAAAAAAAAATCGGAGATTATTTCCGAGCAGTTGAACTTCCGACGGCTATTTCCGGTCCAATACCGCATTTCCCCATTCATTCATGGATTTGACTCGGCTGGGCAAGGACCCAAGCGTACAACAGGGCCACTTCCCCTCGACTTGAAGACCAGTCAAACTGTAACCATCTGTGTCATCATCTCCGTCGGTTCACCAGACTTCACCACTAGATCAAATTTATCGTGCAACCAGTCGCGTGGCTCTTGGTTAAGGATACGGGTGATTTAAAAATGAAATGAGCCAATTTACGCAGGTCCTTCCGAGCTCGTTCAACACGCGAGTTCTACCTGTGGGCAAATAATGCTGCAATCTCAGGCATATAAATCGTACTCGCCGAGATGTATAGCGTGAGACGTCCGCAGCATTGACTCAAAATACCCTCGTCAGGAGGACCAATGATGGCCCGCTCGGCGGATTGTTCCGATTTTGCCTAAGGACCCACCTTTACGGGGTGTGTTGTGCCAGGTGTGACGTACGCAGTCTGGCGAGAGTCAAAGCGTCAATATGAAACATGTCCACAGACGTGTGCCAAATGAGAAGCTCACAGATTTTGAAGCGTTGGGGACGACGATGGAGGATGGTCGATGGTGGTCCGGGCCACCGTCCGGCCCTTGAGGTTGGCCGCTGGCAACACTCAACACGCGGACTATCAGCCCCTTAAGCTATATTCATTTCTCACTTGGATCAGAAGGTCTCGTGCAGGTAAAAAAGAATGGTGCCACAACATCGTGTGCCTGCAGGATCAGCAGGGCGAAACCAGTTCACCTCGCTGATCGCGATCGATTCAATAAATGATGACAGTAGTTCAAAGGGATTTCCGCCCGTGTCAGCCATGACTTTCAATTCCCTAGCTTAGTGCGGGGTGGTTACCCTCATGCCAGCAAAGTATAGCGAGACATCCACTTCCTGGCGAACATGCGGACTTATGAAAGGGGTGTTCACCGCACGCATTCATTCCTGCAAAACTCTGACCGACTGGTCGTCCCAAGAAAACTCCAGGCCAGCTCTTCTTGCCGCTGTTGGACATTATCGAGCTGTCCGTCGGGTTTTTGCTCAAGTTTGATCGACGCAGCCGACGCTTTCATATATGTGAAACCATCAAGCAGTAGGCCCTGCAACGGTACATTACCAGGCAGATCGCCCTGATATTCATTCGGTCGCTTTGACCAAGTCTTCAAAAGAGCGTAGACGAAACGACGGACCTCCCTTACGGGGGTTTTTATTTCGAAAAAAAAAAAGCTAGAGACGTTCGGATGAAATCTTGGTGGCGTCTCGGGAACTCTTCGGTGAGTTCAAGTTTCACACGAATTTTCCCCATTGGTATGCCCTCTACGAAGAGGTATCAATACCGGGTTGTAGAGTAAGTTACCCCCTCTGCAAGACTCACCTGGGCCCTCAATAGTACAAACAACGTCTAACACACTAGTACTATCCCCATTGAGTTGGATGCGAATACCTACGCCTCGATTCCGAACTCCGACCTTCACAGCACGTGCCGCACACGCAGGGGAAATATACCGGAACTCGGACCAATGATGGCCCGTTCGGCGGACTGTTCCGAAGTTACCGATCAGACGTCGGTGACCAACATTTCTTTGGTTCTCCATCCTCCACACACATATCCCTTCAATATGCTCGTCATCCGCAAGGCTTCAAAATCTGTGAGCATATCATTTATGTGTGGGGCATATTTCGTGTTGACCCTTTGACTCTCGCCAGACTGCGTCACACTTGGCGCGACACACCCCAGCCGTGGCCCTTCAGGTTGGCCGCTGGCAACATTCAACACGCGGACTAGCGACACCTTCAGGTCAATACGATGCCGTTGTTATAGGTGGAGGTACGTCTGCGCGCGTATAGAGGACTTGAATTAGAGTACCCATTGGCTTCTCCGCAGGACCTGGTGGTTACGTGGCTGCTATAAAGGCCGCCCAACTCGGTCTCAAGGTGGGTTCGGCTCTTGTCTTCCTTGACTTGGCTCATGGCCTCTTCTCTCTCAGACCGCGTGTATAGAGAAGCGTGGTACCCTCGGCGGGACGTGCTTGAATGTCGGGTGTATTCCTTCCAAAGCCATGTTGAACAACTCACACATCTACCATCAAACGCTCCATGATATCAAGAAGCGTGGCATCGATGGTCCGTGTTTTTTTTTATACCTCCATCTATCTTCCTATTTAAAAAATGGACGAATCAGTTGAGGGCGTCAAACTGAACCTCCCTCAGATGCTTAAGGCAAAGGATGAATCAGTACAAGGTCTCACGAAGGGTATCGAACTCCTCTTCAAGCAGAATAAAGTCGACTATATCAAGGGAACCGCTTCTTTCGCGTCGCCAACCACGATTTCGGTGCAGCTCAACGAAGGTGGCGAGTCCACTGTGGAAGCGAAGAACATCATCATCGCCACCGGTTCTGAGGTTACACCATTCCCAGGCGGCGCCATCGAAATCGACGAAGAGCAGATTATCAGCTCGACAGGTGCGCTCTCGCTCCAGAAGGTACCAGGAAAGATGGTCGTTATCGGCGGTGGTATTATTGGACTGGAGATGGGCAGTGTGTGGAGCCGTCTAGGCTCCGAAGTTGTCGTCGTCGAGTTCCTGAATAGCATCGGAGGTGTTGGCATTGACGAGGAAATCTCGTATGTCCGCTCTATCTTTTCCAATTTTCCGCGCTTTGACCCTTAACGTATTACTCAGAAAACAATTCCAAAAGTCGCTTACGAAGCAGGGTCTCAAGTTCAAGCTAAGCACGAAGGTCCTCTCTGCTGAGAAGAAGGATGGAAAGGTTATCGTCACGACAGAGGCCGCGAAAGACGGGAAGCAGGAGACGGTGTGTACCTCTTGGTTTCATGCTGTAGGTGGGGTTAACCGGGTCCACAGATTGAGGCCGATGTTGTCCTTGTCGCCGTCGGTCGCCGACCATACATCAATGGCCTCTGCCTGGAAAAAGTTGGTGTCGAAGTTGATTCGCGCGGGCGCATCGTGATCGACGACCAGTTCAACACGAGCGTGCCGAACATCAAGTGCATCGGCGACGTCACTTTCGGGCCGATGCTCGCGCACAAGGCAGAGGAGGAGGGCATCGCGGCGGCGGAGTACATCCATGCGGGCCACGGCCACGTGAATTACAACACGATCCCGAGCGTGGTGTACACGCACCCGGAGGTGGCGTGGGTCGGCAAGACGGAGCAGGACCTGAAGAAGGAGGGCGTGCGGTACAAGATCGGCCGCTTCCCGTTCCTCGCGAATTCGCGCGCCAAGACGAATCTGGACACCGAGGGCCAAGTCAAGTTCTTGGTCGAAGAGGAGACGGACCGCATACTCGGCGTGCACATCATTGGTGCGGCAACCCCCAATTTTTTTTGGCGCCTGTTTTCGGTCGAGAAGCTGAGTTTGTCACCCGTCTTGTTGGGGGACATTTCTTTAGGTCCTAACGCTGGTGAGATGATCGCGGAGGGCGTGCTCGCGCTCGAGTATGGCGCGAGTTCAGAAGACATTGCACGCACGACACACGCACACGTACGTTTCTTCATCCACGCTAACTATTCCTGTTTCTGATGAGTGTCTCCCCAAAGCCGACATTGTCCGAGGCATTCCGCGAAGCCGCTTTGCAAGCGTCTGCCGGCAAGGCGATCCACTTTTAGAGAGAGCATAGAAGGGGCTCTACAGGCTTTACCCCGGATTCCTCGCCCATTGCCGCTCGTGCTGTTATCCTTGTTAGTATGTCAAGTACCTACAACACGGGGTGCTTAAACCCGCCAATTCTAATCCACCCCTCCCTCTACTTTACGTCGTTACTCCTGACTCCTGCTAGCAGCCTGAGAAAAAGTCGTTTGTCGAGATGCGACAGGCGCAATTCCATCGTTGCGAAGCCCGATGACTTGGTAGATGAAAATAATCCAATTTTGCTCCTCGTTGTCGCGTCATTTATGAAAACTCACTCCAAAGCAGACAGACAGGGAATAACTCCGGAAGGTACATCATGGGGTTTCTCTTCGTTGTCCCAGGCTCACTCCAGCGGGCTCAGCCAAACGACTGGGTAACAGTGTGCTTACTAAGTCTCTGTTTCCGCAAGTTTTTTCTTCGGCATGACCAGACTACACGAGTACTCTAGCGATACTGAACCTGGGCCTGGGCCGGTGTAGGGATGTTGGGATAGCGTGGTGCTCAGAGCATAACTTATGGCCCCCCACGATGATATGTAAGTGATTTGTTGTGACTATCGTACGACCAAATCAGTAAAGTTCTTCTCACGTTTGACTAAATTGTTTAATTGCATTGAGCGGCGAGCCATCTTGTTCAGAATCTCGCTTTTGCTGTGCCTTCTCTTGGATTCATTTTCTGTGTGCCAGGCAGGGAAACGACGGATTTTCGGGCTCCGCCCTTCTGTACTCCGTAGTCGTCGGGATCGGGATAAAAGGGCAAGTGCCTGTGGTATGATTTGTCCTCAGGTGTTCTGTTGGGAAGAGGGTGGTGTCGCAATCGGCAGGTTCCTCCGCATTTGCTCCGTACAGTACTTGGAACTCACTCCTTTTTAACTATGGGTAAGGCTCTAGGCTGTAACAGCCAGCTGCTCACGGGAATTGAAGGGCCTTTGCTGATTGGTTCAATGAAAATGCACTAAAACCGTTCCTGAATAACCCCTTGCCACTGCACCATCCCTCTCCTGAGGCTCTCCCGACTCCCGAGTCCCCTCCGCTCGGTATGGGAAAGCCCGCCATGGTGTCGATGGGCGGTGGTTCGGTTCAAGGCCCGCCACGGAATGCCGCCCTGGCGCCCTATCATCAGCCTGTGCACAAGCCAGAGCCCTTTCCTCGTCTTCTTCTCCCCAAATTGTCTCCCTTTCCATCTCCACAATGTCTCAAAATTGCGAGACCTCATCGGTTTCAAACTATCAGCTCATCTTCGACAATGCCTTGGCAACCTATGAAAAGAAAACAGGAAAGAACCTCGCATCGGACCCGCTCCTCCGTCGGCTTGAATCCTGTCGTTCTCCTAATGCTGTCCTCGCCATCCTACGAGAGCAAATCCCCGGGTTTGACCAATCCGGGAGCAACAATGACAGGTTCTCAGACTGGCTCAATCCGACAGTGAGGGTTCTTTACACGTTCTCGTCAGCGATCGGCGAAGCTTTTAGCCTAGTGAGTCTCATCGAGGTCGTCCGTACAATCCTTGTGGTCTGATATTGATATTCTAGGCTTACCCACCAGTGGGAATAATCTTCACAGGTATCGCGTCCCTTCTGTCGGTGGGTGTCTTCCCTGTTTCCTTCTGTACGTTGCCTTAACGATCAGGACCCTCAGGCGGTCCAGGGTGTTAGCAGTGGTCAAGACGCTCTCTTCGACCTTTTTGACAAGATCGAGAATTTTTTCCAGAGACTCGAGACCTATATTGAACTCCCACAGACGGCGGGAATGATGGATATCATCGTTAAAGTCATGGTTAACGTCCTTCTGATCCTTGCCCTCGCGACGAAGGAACTCAGACAATCGAAAATAAGTGAGTTGCACTCCGATGATAAAATGTCTTTCTTGATTTATCCTTTTTCAGAGAGGTTTCTAAGGAAGCAAGTAGGAAGGTCGGATGTTGAGGGCGCCCTGCGGAGGCTTGAAATGCTGACGCAAGAGGAACATCGGATGGCGACTGTACGGGATCTTAGGACCACACACCGCGTTGAAGAAAGGGTGATGAATGTTAAGAACGCCCTACAGCGGCTCGAAATGCCAGCGCAGCGGGAACGTTGGATGGAAGCTGCACAGGACCTGGGGGCCATGCACTGCGTTGATGTGAGGGTGAAGACCATCGAGTATGACGAGCAGGCTCGGAGCATCGACGAGGGGGTGCAAGGTGTCGATGAGCGGGTACAGTGTGTCGATGAGAGATTACAGGGCATCGATGAGAGGGTGAAGAACGTTGACGACAAAATCGATGTTGTTATCGATGGTGGGCATCTTCCGCCCACCTTGCCCTCATTCAAGTCCATTCATCCCTAACCGTTTTTCCGCTAGGTATCGAGCAAATTAAAGAACTCCGACAAGGAACAGTCGACGCAAGCGGCCAGAAACGTGAGTGTCTTAGAGTGGTCCCATTCCCGTTCAGTCGCTTGACCGTAGTGGCTCAAATACTTTACAGGGAAGCAGCTCCAGCAGGACCTCGCGAGATGGCTCTCTCCTTCGGACCCGTTCGTAAATTATAACACCACAAGTGGCACGCGTCACAAGGACACTGCGATGTGGTTCATTCAAGGCGACACCTTCAAGGGTTGGAAAGAGTCTACTTCGTTATTATGGATTTACGGAAAACGTGCATTCTTATGCCCTCTACCCTCGCCCTCGCTTATAGACGTTCTTTTCCACAGCCGGTGCTGGTAAAAGTGTTCTTACGTACGTGATCTCCAATTCCCTGTGGCCCAGATAGCTTATGCTTCCTCAGCTCTGCGATCATCCAGGATATCAATGTTATCCGTAATGCTGGGCCCGAATCAGCGCACATAGCATTCTTCTTCTTTGACTTCAAGGACATCGGGAAGCAAGATGCCCGTGCTCTATTGTCCTCCTTCATCGTCCAGCTCAACAACCAATCCAATTCCTTCTACGACATTCTCCTTCGCTTTTATACCACACACCATAATGGCACGCAGCAACCCAGCATCGACGCGCTTACACGATGCTTCGAGAACATCATCAGGGCTTTCAGGGCCATACCAATATACCTCATCATTGACGCTCTCGATGAGTGTCCAAATACGACTGGATTATTTTCACAGCGTGATCATGTCCTGTCTCTTGTGGAGAAACTGGTCACACTGAGCCTTCCGAGATTGCACCTTTGCATCACAAGCCGCCCCGAAATCGACATCCGAACTGCCATTGAACCCATAACATTGCCATCTAACCGCATATCGCTCCATAACCAAAGCGGACAAAAGAAGGATATCAATGACTTTGTCCGCGCAGTTGTTTACTCTGACAAGAACATGAGGAGATGGCGGGGTGAGGACAAAGAATTAGTTATAAGGACGCTTTCGGAGAGAGCTGATGGCATGTAAGGATATCATTGCGTGCTCATAGCGCCTTCTCATATTTCCGCATAGGTTTCGTTGGGCCTTTTGCCAACTTGAAGTTCTGCGGCAATGTTTCCCGTCAAGTGTGCGGCGTATTCTCACCGAACTGCCGGAATCGTTGGACGAGACGTACGAGCGGATACTACAACAAATCCCCAAGTCGAATCAAATGCATGCCCATCGACTTTTACAATGCCTCACCGTGGCTGCCCGCCCTCTTCGTGTGAATGAGTTAGCGGAAGTCCTTGCGATCGATTTTTCCGCGACAAGGGGAACGCTGAAGGTGAACGAGAATTTACGATGGGAGGATCAAGAGCAAGCTGTGCTGTTCACTTGTTCCAGTCTGGTCACCATTGTCGACGATGCGGAGAGATGGCCCCTGGTCCAGTTTTCTCATTTCTCGGTCAAAGAGTTCCTGACCTCGGACCGACTTGCCGCTTCAATGACATTTCGTCATCACCATATCCACCTTGAGCCTGCGCATACAATCATGGCCCAAGCTTGCCTCAGTGCCTTGCTCCACATAGACAGAACCATTTGCGAAACCATTTGCGCATATATTATCAAGGAATATCCCCTGGCCCAATATGCTGGTGAACACTTTGGTGAGCACGTGGAGTTTGGGAACGTGCTGTCATACATCACCGATGGGGTTGACGATTTGTTTAACTCGCACAAACCTCATTTTTACATGTGGCTCTGGTTACTGTTAAACTATCGGGGACATTCGATTGATCCAGAGAATCATTATCGATCATCCATTAACTGGCGTCCCAAGCCTTCACCATTTACCACATGGCCACCACCAATAGCTCCCTTGCACATCGTTGCACTGTGCGGGTACCTCTGTCTTGCGCGTCACCTCATTTCAAAGCGTCCCCAGGACTTACATGCCAGAGACGGTGGCTACCGCACTCCATTACACATAGCAGTGCTCGCGGGACGGGAAGAGATATCACTGCTCTTCATGAAATACTCCGTTGACCTGGATATGCGGGACCCTGAAAAGCAAACTCTACTGCACATGGCAGCATACAAGGGACTCACCGAGGTTGCCCTAACATATCTTAGGCGCCGTTGGGCTATCAAGGCTCTTGTCAACGCGAGAAACAAGGACGGCCGGGCTGCACTACATATTGCGTCACGACATCGTCATCCTACTATGGTGGCATTATTGCTGGAATTTGGAGCGCGCGTTGACGCAAAGGATAATGACAATAACACCCCACTGCATTTGGCGACATGGCTACTGGATTACAGACAGGACACTGCCGGGATCTACGAAACTGTACAGCTGTTACTGGAGCATGGCGCGACCGTCCACGTACGAGATGAAAACGGCCAGACGCCACTACACCTAGCATGCCAATACAAGCTTTTCCGTGTCGTACCTTTGTTGTTCAAGTTCGGCGCACGCGTGGACGTAAAGGATAACTACGACAATACCCCACTACATTTGGCAGTACGGCTGCGAGATTTCGGAGCTAACGCTGCGGGCGTCCACGAGACTATACAGCTGCTGCTAGGACATGGCGCAAGTGTTCACGCGCGAGAGAAGAATGGCCAGACGCCACTACACCTAGCATGCCTGTACAAACTTTCCCACGTCGTACCTTTATTGCTCAAGTTCGGCGCGCGCGTGGACGTAAAGGATAATAACCACAATACCCCACTACTTTTGGCAGTACGGATAGGGGATTTCCGAGCGGACACTGCAGGCATCCACAAGAATGTACAGCTGCTGCTGCAGCATGGCGCAAGCGTCCACGCGCGAGAGAAGAATGGCCAGACGCCACTACACCTAGCGTCACAACATAGCCTTTCCAACGTCGTAGCGTTACTGCTGGAGCTCGGCGCAGAAGTGGACGTACTGGATGATAATGACATTACTCCCCTATTCGGGATTTCAGGATCACAGAGATCCCACTCTCCTTTCGCCAGTAGTGACGCAACTGCTGGGCTTCTACTAGAGCATGGTGCACGTGTCTACTTGCTGGACTGGAATGGCCGGACTCCACTACACCTAGCGGCACAACGCAATTTTCCCGGAATTGTGGCGTTATTACTGAAGTTTGGCGCAGAGGTGGACGCACTGGATAACGACCAAATGACCCCACTGTTTTTAGCAGACAGTGAAACCGGGCCGCTGCTACTGAAGCATGGCGCAAGTGTCCACCTGCGAGACAAATGCGGTCAGACGCCGCTACACACAGCGTCGCGAAATTGTGTTCCCAATCTTGTGGCGTCATTGCTGGATTCGGGCGCAGACATGAACGCACAGGATCAATGCCGCAGGAGTCCGCTCCATTCTGCATTATCGCTCTGGCAGCATTCGTGGAAGCGGACTGCGGAGCTCCAGGAAGTAATAGAACTCCTTCTGGACTATGGCGCAAGTGTCTATTTACAGGATGACAGTGGCAGGACCCCATTACAGATTGGGTTACTGATGGATCAGTCAGTTCACGCACCGGTCGGTATTGCTATTGCTCCCATCTTTAGATCAAGGAATTTTCCCAACAGCCATGCATCGTAGTGAAAAGTGCTTTTCCATTTTTTGTTACATTACACTCGACATTTTATGATACTTTCCGACTTTCTCGCGATCAGAGGTTATTCATTCGAAAATATGCAAGAGAGGTTATGACTAACAGGAAAGTTCGAGAGACGACAAAGCCTCGACTGATGACTATGTGACTGGTAAAAGAGACGTCCGAATTGAGGCCTGGGCCTCTGCTCGTACTCCTAGCATTCATCCTCATAATAGAGTGGAGAGTTGATAACGTTTTGACAGCCTAGATCGCAAGGCTAAACCAAAGGGCGCTGGATTGAAGGACCATGTTAATGAGCCCATGACATCAGCCCTTTATCTTGATGAATGGGATATGCACACCCTCTAACTTTCGCAAGTATGAGACGTCTGTAAACCATACAAAAGTGTATTACAAACATCGTATATGGTCTGTGTCTTGTGTGTGCTAGGAATCCATCCAGGGAAAGAGAGAGGAGCAGAAGGGTAAGCAAGGATGTTGGGGTCCAAATCGTTTGTAGTGGTAGCATGATGAATATTGGATGAGAGGCACAATTCTGCGTGAGCACAGGGTTAACCGAATCTACAGCTTGAGGCAGATTTTGTCCTCGTCGCCATCGGCGGATCGTGATCAACGACCAGTTCAACATCAGCGTGCCCAACATCAAGCGCATTGGCGACGTCATTTTCGGGCCGATGCTCGAGCACACAAGGCGGAGGAAGAGGACATCGCCATGACTTAGCACATCCATTCGAGCCACGGCCGAATGAATTACAACACGACACGGCCCCGAGCATGGGTGGACATAGAGCCGGAGGTGGCGTGGGTCTGCAGGACGGAGCAGGACCTGAAGGAGGCCCGGGGCGTCTGATGGCGGGTCGGCGGGTTCCCGTTCCTCGTTCCTCGCGAATTTGCGCGCCAAGACAGACGAAGCTCGGGCCCAGCCGTTCTGCTTCACACTCCGCATAATGTCCGCCTGCCTGGGCTGAGCTGGGGAAGTTTTCGTGTGCCCACGAAGTTGTTGGTCCTGGCGTTCAGACGTGCGAAGCACCAAGCAGTATACACAATGCAGCAACTGTCAGTGGTTATGATGTCCGCTCTCGTCCACGTACATATATCGTACAAAAACACAAACAGCCTTTCTTTTGCCTTTTCCAAATCATTTCGTGCGCCTCACGTCGCCTCACCGGTAACCAGATTCCTAACTCTCTTTCTTTCGTGAACCAAGAAAACACCTGGAAGGGAATGAGACTTATTAGCGATCTGACGACATCTCAAGGGGCACAATAACAACGTGGGCCAAAAAAGTCGATGAGGCTCATCCAGGCTCACCTCACCTCGAGCTTCACTTCATCCTTTACTTCCCCAGTACAAGCTTGATCGTCTTGGCCTCGAACCCGCGGAACGCAAGCCGCACAACCTGCTTCCCGGGCTCTTCACCCCACTCTCCCGTAGTCTGTTCGAGGGCGAGCGCCTCGGCGCCCGCATCGTCCTCGAGCAGGTTCGTCGCGTACGCCGCTGTAACACCGGGCACGTTGATCTGCAAGCAGACGCACGCATGGCCACCATAGGCTTCGTAGAGTCGCAGCACGATCGTGCATGGGCCGTTCGGCGCGTCGAGGTCCCCGCGCTTGATGGTCTCCAGGAAGACGCTGTGGTCTCTGCCGAACACCACGAACGATGGGTGTGCCACTGTCGCAGATACCGCGCGGCCGTCGGGATGGCAGCGCACTGCCGTGGTTTGAGTCACTCGTTTCGTCATTCGCCGGTCAGGTGGAAGAGGCTAGCGTACCGTGAAGTGGAGAATTGAAGAGATAAGCCGCGATGGGGACGTGCGATTCGAGGAAGTGGCCGCGGTGAGGCAAAACTCCCCACGAAAATTCATGCTTGCCTGCGTGATGGTTATAAGAGGCTAGTAGGGGAAGTGGAGAAGACACGAACCTTGGTCCTGCTCGGCGTCGGGGGCAGTCGCCGCGCGCAGAAGCGAAATGGACAGGACATTGCCACGACACGAGAAGCCATACTTGGACTCGGACAGGATAGCCACACCATAACCATATTCGCTAAGGTCCGCGAACTTTTACGCGCACAGCAGGGTAAGCCCACGTCATTTTCGCCGTACAGGACAGCAAGCGGCATACCTTGTGTCCACACACTTCAAACTTGGCGGCATCCCAGCTCGTATTCTTGTGTGTCGGGCGTCGGACGTGGCCCCAAGGCGTTTCGTACGTCGCAACGTCGCTGTGGATATCGAGCGGCAACTCGACTACGTTCCATCAGTTTGCCGTCGTTGGGCCGTGCATCAGCCAGTCACGTACACTTCAATAACTCATGGCGTTCGTGCCAGTCGACCTCGGCGCTGAATACGAATTGATTGAAGGGGTAAGGGTGCGGCGCTAGCGATCCGTTTAGCTGTAAGTCAGGTGATAGACGGCAATCGGGCACACCTTCGAAGGCATTCAATGAGATCTGATGTATCACATCAGCGAAGGAGATGACGTCTGGGCTGGCACTCACGGTAAGCTTGATAGTGCTCTTATTATATTTGACTTCGGTCTCCACAGCCGCGAACAGGGGGCCAGACTCGATGACCTTGATGTTCGCGAACTTGAGTCGCTGTCCCTTCTCCACATGATGTACCTCGACATCTGAACCCCAGAATTCCATCCCGTGAGTAACAAAAGCCTGTACGTGTGTGTACAACATGACGCACCCCAAGCATCCCAGTAGTTCGGGTGGTCCTCAAAGATGACCAGGCCTCCTGTCTGGCCCTGAGGG
>Ga0307510_10001778_pt1 | contig 24043 bp, 24 predicted proteins | sample 12_EM_MG_FD_207224 | JGI IMG/M metagenome (GOLD analysis project Ga0307510, IMG submission 207224) | Populus trichocarpa ectomycorrhiza microbial communities from riparian zone in the Pacific Northwest, United States - 12_EM | ecosystem: Host-associated > Plants > Roots > Unclassified | place... | reverse complement strand
CCATACGTGCGATCCTCATGATAGCCGCAACGCGCAAACTCCACATGCACCAGATGGACATGAAAGGTGCATACCTAAACAGCACACTGAAAGAACAGGTCTACATGAGGCAGCCCGAAGGATATGATGACAGAACAGGGCGCGTATGCCTATTGATAAAGACCCTATACGGCCTCAAACAGGCTGGGCGGGAGTGGAACATAGAGTTCGATTCCAAATTAAGTAAAAGGGGATACCAGCGATTGCTCTCTGATCCCTGTGTGTATATAGTGCGCACCGGGGAAGACTTCTCGATCGTGACAGTTTGGGTAGATGACATCCTCATATTCGCGACGACCATAGACCTAAGAGACAAAACAATAGCAGATATAGAAGCAGAATGGGAAGTCACCAATATCGGCAAACCCACAAAGATTGTCGGAATTGAAATTACCACAACCCCAGACTCAATTGCTATCTTGTCCAGGCAATACATAGAGTCGATTTTGCGAAAGGAAGGAATGGATAGCTCCGATTCCATAAGCACACCACTAGACCCGAACGTCGCACTAGTTCCAAATCCCGAAGGAGAGAACGGAAGCTGTAGCAACTCATTCGCAAGACTGCTTGGAGAATTGCAATACATCGCAAATGCAACTTGCCCCAATATCACCTACACAGTGAACAGACTCACATCCTATACAGCAAATCCAAGCTTACAGCACAACATAGCAGTAAAGCGAATCCTGAGATACCTAGCTGGGACATGATCCTATGGAATAGTGTACAAGGCACACCCCCAACAGAAGAACCTATACAGATATGTGGATGCTGCATATGGCAATGCAGACAATAAAAGGTTGACTACAGGATATGTTTTCCTTGTCGCCGACAGAGCAATAACCTGGAGCTTGAAAAAGCAGATCGCTACGGCATTATCTTTGACAGAAGCTGAATACGTCGCGCTTTCAGAATCCGTGCAGGAAGCTTGCTGGTTACAGAGCTTGTATGATGAGCTCGGACTCCTGCCCAAAGAATCACCGACGCTTGTGCTTGGGGACAATGAGGGAGCAATCGCTTTGACAAAAAACCCCCAGTTCCATAAAAGGTCAAAGCACATAGAAATCCGTTGGCACTGGGTACGAGAACAAGTACAGCAAGGTACCATAAACGTTGAGAGTTGCCAAGATCCAGAACAAATGGCCAATGTCTTAACCAAAGCGCTACCACATCCTAAACATAAGAAACACATAGAGGGCATGGGACTTGCACCCGTTTGAGGGGGAGTGTTGAGATCGGTGGAGATCGCCACATCAGATAAGCAAGTGGGAGCAAGTACTCCACACACATACAATAACATCACACTCACGCACACTGATATTGTGTGAATATATGACATATCATTACACAAGCTAGAGTATATAAGATACAGCGTAGGGTAGAAAATAGGATTATCTATCTGCGAGTGGGCACATCCCGCTCCATCACTTCCACATGCACTTCCAGAACCACTCTTCCTTGCCACTTAGTGTTCTATTCCTCCCTCACTTCTACCAGCAAAACAGTATCCAGTAGTTAGCCAATGTATGGGAATAAATTAAATCAATGGGATTCAACTTGCAGTGGAATTTTGGGAGACAGTTTAACTATTTGTGATCAGTGTTATATTTATTTAAACTTTTCTTTCAATATTTTCGAAATAATAAAACTCTTAGAATCAGTTGAAGGCACTTCATTTCTCACGCATTATCCGTTTAACTTATCAGTTATCATTGTTTTTTGATATTTTTGCACCCATTGTCATGTCATGTGGGAGCACCAGACTCATTATCATGTGGTTTGCCCCACCCTTATCAGATAATTTTCACCCTTTTCAACATTGGCATTGGATTCACAAGGGCAAATGGTGTTGATTCATATACTTTTCAATTGATTAACCCTAACTTTAGGGTTGGCCAACTATCAAATTTTGCAAAAAGTAAAGTAGTGTTTATTTTGCATTTTGAACAAAAATACATCATTAATATTTTTTGTCAACTTTTGCTGTCCAGCACTGTAGTACCAGTAGCCGATATAATACTGGAGAAGTAGCTTACAATAGATAAAGAAAGTAGCATTGGCTCCCCATAAGCTGATTGCCATCACCGTTGCAATCTTGTTTTTGTTCCAAATCGCAATGCTAGGAACTTCAATGAACGTCTGATCTGGGAAGATTGTAATGTTGTGGAAGCGCGAAAGAAGACGTACATGCGAAGAACAATCAATAGTGAAGAGGCGGACATCGTCAAAAATGTGAAAAACTAGCAAAAGGATAATGATAGAATGCGAGTCGTTCCCCCCTCTGCGACGAGGACGTGTAGGGAAGCTGCCGTACTCACAGTTGCGAAAGAGATAGCGACCTTGGGATTGTGTGCGTCAGTGGGCAGATTCAAGGAAATGTACGCGCAACACGGAACGTACCTGACAATTAATGTGGTATGTGTTATTCACGGTCAAAAGGGCGGACACTCGTGCAAGTGAGTAAATCTATCGGACATTGAATGAACAGATCAGCCGGCCGGATATAGTGCGCATGTATTCACGAACCCATATTGTGCGCCGGTAAGGAATTTGTCCTCGAAAGACTTTCCACTTGTATTCGACAGTAGTCATGTATTCCCAGCTACGAGTGGGATTGAGTTAGGCGATACCAAGAATACGAGGTTCATTCAGCCGGGTCGTGACAGACTCACATGTAGAGACCGGCGACGGTGTGCCATAGCTTGACGGAAGCAACTGTCAAAGGACTCGGTGAGCTCCCTGGTCCACAGGGAATTGCTAGAAAGGTGTACGCACGATAATCCTGCATCATCACACCGGGATCGTTGAAGTTAACCATACTGACAGGCAACGGGAGGTGGGAAGTGGGATTGGGGGTAAGGACGCATTGCGAAGAGCGCGATAATAGACATATATAGATACATTCTGTGCGCAATGTCACATCAACAACATTGTTCCGGTAAGCGCTGCAGGGGTTTCAGCATGACCGTGACAGAATACGGTACGTATCGAAGGCCAACGTAAAGCTGTGTTTGATGGATGAACGAGCGCTTCAAAGGCTCGACCAACGACCAAGCCCACGTGCACCACTTCCTGAGTCGTCGGCGTCACACTTTTGCCACTGTAGCGTTGGATGTTAGTCCAAGCTGTGAGTTCGAAGAGATGGAAGGGAAAGAGAACAGAGGCCACGTTCCCGAGAGTTTGAGAACGCGCGAGGGGAAATCGTAACGGTGCGTAAGAAGCTCGAGGAAAAAGCACGTGAACGTAAAGGAGAAAGGATGGTGTATGATTGCCTGCTTGGCAGAAGCCAGGTGAGGGGGATTATATACGAGTATGCTACATGGGAGGTGAGTAGGGGAGAGGGAGACAGCGAAGGTGGTCACGGTGACGATGACAAGGTAAAAGGTTGAAGAGAAATAAGTTAGGAAGGTGTAGAATGGAGAACAAAAGTCGGAGAAACGCACGAAGGGAGGGTAGCCTGAATGAATCTATACACAGAAAATGGTCGAGACCGAGGGGCGATTGGCGAGGGGTTGCGAGCGACGCGCACTATGTCGAACAGCAGTCTTTCGCGCTTTTGACGTCGGTCGATGTGTCTTGGGCGATCCGCGTGTCTTTGGCCGTAGGGTTGGTGCGCGAGACGAAAGGAATGAGGGGCTGAACGCGTCGGGCTAGGCGGGCTCGGGTTCACGAAGGACGTCACGTGGTTGACGATGCCCGGCTACAGCCGGGCATGCCTCACACCACCGTCGCGGTAACTTATAACAACGTACTGATACGTCAGGGATGCCCCTGGTTAGACTTTCCCCTTCTGATGCTGCATTGCGGCAAGCTTGGCCCGATCAAACCGAATAACGCATACCCACAAGAAACCATCAATGCTCAAGGTCTCCACCCCAAAATTCGAAGAAATAGGGCCTTATGTTCGGTAAAGTAAATTCATTCTATTTTTGTTTTTATCTCAACTCAAGGGCACATTTTGTCATATTAAGTTCGTCTCCATCCAAGTCCATCGCGCATCGCGCATCGCCTCTTCACTCTCTCATGCCCGATTTCCCCAGAAACTCCCTTTGACTCCAACCCCCTTTCTTTCTTAACAATATTGTTGCAAATAAAGCATCCTGTTCTGTTCTGTAACTTCTGCTCCTCCTCTCTATTCGTGTGCCGCTTTCAGTTGCCGTGACGACTGTCTCCGAGTGGTCCACACCAGAGGTGTTGAAGGATTAAAAAGAAGAAAGAACAAGAGAAACCCGTAAAACCGTCCAATTCCACTAAACTCTCCTCTCACTCCCCAGCAGCAACACTAACACTACATTGTGATGCTAACCTAACCCTAACACCAAGTCCTGGTTGCCCACCGGCTAATGCCGATAACCTGATCAAGCTTGATCAAACATGACCAAACATAGTTTTGCATATCATCCTGGACTTGGACCAACTCGACCAACGTTATGTACCGGTGACTTGCCATAGGTCGCATTTTTCTTGGGCCTTACTGCATCCTCTTTGTGTATACGGTATAAACTGTACCTCTAATTCCATTTATTTTCATCTATCGAAATACTATTTCCTCTCGCTTCAGGCCCCCGTCCAATATCTCTAAGCAAGTCAAAAAGCCTTGCAAAAAGCAACTAACCAGTCGGAACATCACTCTGCTGTGTTCTTCTGCCTGCCGCCTCCCACTACAGCACTGGTACTTTTTCATTTTCTTGCCCTTGGGACGACCGACGTCTCCACCCTTCCGGGCTTATCCGCAATGATCCACGATCTCGTACTATACTAAAAATCTTCCGGCGCTCGAGTCTCGACCCTGACTTGCGCCCACTTATTTCAAACGATCGTCTGATCAATCACACTCAATCACCTCGTGTATGCGTGAGAACATGGATCACACCGATGGGGCAGTGTTGTGACCCTGGCTCTTATCACCAACCCTCCCCACCACGGCCCGCTGTCTTGCCATTGTTTTGTCACCGAGAACCAATCCTCCTTCTATAAATTGCCTTCCTTCCCGACTCGTTACATGACCGACCAGCCAGGTTCGGCTCGTTTCCAAGCACTTCTAGAGTCTGCAATACAGGATTATGAGAAAAAGCCCGGCGTCACATTGGCCTCCTGGGAAGATTCGCTTGCTATCCGACTCCAGCGTTGCCACTCCATCGATGATATTACTACATTATTACAAGACAAAACGCAGGCCTTCGATGACCTTCGACAGAATGATAGAATCTTTAGGTCTATCAAGGCTACTGTATCAATTTTAACCCCGATTTCTGCCATCGCATCCGTCACTGACGACCCCAGCCTGGTACGCCAGAAGGCCCTGCAGGCTTGTTTCTCATTTTAACCCACTTTCACAGAAATTACTCCCACATGCGAAAGCGATAAATTCTACTCTCGGTATCCTACTAGACGTATGTACCATTCCTAGGTCCATACATCGATCCTCCTGACGTCCAGGTGGTCAATCAGGCGGCCAACGGCGTAATCACGAGTTGCGATGCACTCGCCGAGATGCTTGAGTCAATTGAACATTTCATCAATCGTCTCAGAATATATGCTGAGGCATCTCACTCTATGCCTGCCGTGGATGAGATAGTAGTCAAGTTGATGGTGGAGCTAATCTCCACGCTCGCTCTGGTGACACAAAAGCTCAAGAAGCGACGTTTGCGTGAGTCTTCTTCGCTAATATGTTGCTTTACTCAGCGCGAGGCAGTCAAATGGGTAAAGAATTTTTTCGGGGTCAAGGATATCAACGTAGCACGTCAGAGGCTTGACCGCCTCCTACAAGAAGAGGACCGGGCTGTCGGAGCCCAGATTCTCAGGGCTGTCGAGGGTGAGTGAACGTCCTCAGATTGTAATCCACCATGTATTGAATACGTTTCCACTTCAACACAATAAAGCGTCCTTAGACCGAATTACAAGTGACCTGAACAAGTCGAAACGTCAGCTATCCCCTGACATTACCATTGCTGTTTTAAAGGCTGAGATACCTGGCAGGTGACGAATTATTGGGTAATATCCAAAAGTGGCTCTCTCCTCCCGATCCTTGGAAAAACTTTAACCTTGCGCGAGAATCACGGCACAGCGAGACCGGGGCATGGTTCGTTGAGGGCGCCACGCTCTCAGAATGGAAGGATTCAGGACCAAGTTCGCTCCTATGGATCAACGGGAAACGTTAGTTGTCGCCCCACGCTTGAATTTTCCCCAGAGACTAATGCCCTCCCTCGTTCGTAGCGGGCGCTGGGAAGAGCGTTCTTTGGTACGGTAAACCTTCCATACTTTGTTTTCAGGACTTACGGTTTGGTTAGTTCCACAATCATCGAGGAGATCGAGACTATGCAGAAGTCTGGGCTCGCTTCACTTGCCATATTTTACTACGATTTCAGGGAGGATCGAAAGAAGCACGTCTCTGGGCTATTCTCATCGGTATTATTCCAGCTGTGCGACCAGTCCGACTCCTACTACGATATCCTGTCCGAATTCCATTCGACACACCGCAATGGTGCACAAATTCCTGGCGACGACAAACTTGTCCAGTGTTTGATGGACTTATTGAAATGCCCAGGAGCACGACCCGTTTATATGGTCATAGATGCCTTGGATGAATGTCCAAGCACATCTTCTCTGTCATCCCCCCGCGAAAAGCTGTTATCATTTTTGGAGGACCTTGTCGAGGCACAACTCCCAAACTTGCGCATATGCGTCACGAGCCGACCCGAGGTCGACATCAAGACTATCCTCGAGCCTCTAGCTTTCCGTTCCATTTCCCTGCATGACGAAAGCGGGCAAAAAAAGGACATCGTGAAGTATATCGAGTCGATCGTTAGCACGAATAAAAACATGCAAAATTGGAATCCAGAGCACAAGCAGCTCGTGATTGATGTGCTGACAGAAAAAGCGGATGGGATGTAAGATATTTATACCTCATCTTTTTTGTCTCTCTCACCCGTACATCCGATAGGTTCAGATGGGTAGATTGTCAGCTCGCATACCTCTCCGACTGCTTCCCAGGGAATATCCTGGATATTCTGAATGGATTGCCAGCGACGCTTGATGCGACATATGAGCGCACTCTGCGAGAGATTCAAGAACCAAAGTGGGAATCTGCCCAGCGACTCCTCGTCTGCGTCACGGTGGCTTCCCGCCCGCTCCGAGTTGAAGAACTCGCGGAAATCCTCGCATTTGATTTCGAGTCGGGGGCAATTCCGAAATTTCATAAGGATTGGCGCCTGAAAAATCCGGTCGAGGCAATCCTGTCTGCTTGCTCCACATTACTTTCCGTTGTCAATGTCGAAACACCTCTCAGAAGTTCTAGAGTTGTACAATTCCTCACTTCACTGTGAAGGAATTTTTGACGTCTAGCCGATTTTCCCAAAAACATGACAATATTTCTCGCCGTCACCATATTTCTATGTCGCCCGCTCATAGCTTCGTCACCCAAACATGTCTTGGTGTGCTATTGCACCTGGACGAAAACATCACCAGCCAGAGCCTAACGGAATTTCCTCTTGCTGAATACGCAGCTCAGCACTGGTTTGAGCATGCCCGTTTTGAGGGTGTATCGCAACATGCAGTGGAGGGGATGGAGCTGCTCTTTGACCGGACGAAACCACATCTTTCCATCTGGGTCTGGATACATGACCCAATAGAGCCCTACTGGAAGCGACGCGAACGAGCTGAAGGGCCGTCTCCACCCTGTGGCACCCCCTTACACTATGCAGCTCTTTGCGGTATACAAGACATTGCGCAGATCTTGGCCATTGAGCACCCACAGGGTGTGAATTCTCGGATGTTCGATGATGCATCAACACCTTTGCATTTGGCATCAGCGAATGGCCATGCGGATCTCGCACAGATGCTCGTAGAGCGCGCCGCCGACTTGTCAGCCCAGAGGAATGACGGGTGGACCGCGCTGCATTTGGCATCCTACAATGGCCATGTAAATCTCGCACTGATGCTTGTGGAGCGAGGCGCCGACGTGTCAGCACAGACGAAGCATGGGTCGACTGCGCTACATTTGGCCTCTCTCAATGGCCATGTGCATCTCGCACGGATGCTCATAGAGCGCGGTGCCGACGTGTCAGCCCGGAAGAAGGACGGGTGGACTGCGCTGCATCTGGCATCCCGCGATGGCCATGTTAATCTCGCACAGATGCTCGTAGAGCGCGGCGCCGAGGTGTCAGCCCAGACCGAGAGCCAGTGGACTGCGCTGCATTTGGCATCTCTCAATGGCCACGTAGATCTCGCACGGATGCTCGTAGAACGCGGCGCAGACATGGCAGCCCAGAAGCAGGACGGGTCAACTGCGCTGCATTTGGCATCCCTCAGTGGCCATGGGGATCTCGCACGGATGCTCATAGAGCGTGGCACCGACGTGGCACCCCAGGCAACCCCACAGATCACAACCACAACGATATGTGTTGGAGGCCATGATAAGTAGTATTGGTAGAAGGATATTTTCTTATTGTAACCTATTGTCGTACTATGCAGGCTGTAACAGCGTATTCAGTGTCATGGGTGGTAGGAAGAGGCGATACACCCTCAAGTAAAGGGTACCTTGGAGGAATTTGATTCTCCAAGCTCAAGGTCCCTGCATGAGACATCAGCGTTAAACGTTAAACTTATTGGGTCACCCTAAGTGGTGGTTTCGGAATCTATTTCCTCTGGAGTATGCTGTAGAATATTAGAAGTTATCCAATCCTCAGCGTCTGAACATGGAGATCTGTATATATTAAAACCTAAATGTGATCCCTCAGGTAATTCTAGCAGACTTACCCCTCTGTCAATGTAGGACATATGAACTGAGGGGAAGGGGATGGACGCGTGCATACAACGCGAGGTCTCGCGTCACGGTACACGTGAGGCATTGTGATCAACTACGTTCATCTAATCTAACACTGACAACATCGATTCCCAGCATTGCCGAAATTACTTTTATCTTGTTGATCCAATATGCTCTCCGGTCCGTTGTAACCGGGTTTGGCTTACCTCTACCGGCACCTTCGGCTCGCCCTCCCAACCGGCTGTACCTCTCCGGACTATCACGCCGACGACTTCACCTCACCCGTGCGTCTCGGAGCAAATTTATGTTTCTCACTCCTCAAGTGACAAACTAAAACTTCATTTACTAGTAGCCCTGATCGGGAGGGTGTCCGTGATCAAATCTCCAAACTTCGTCCCGCAACCACCCAAATTGACCCAATCAATGCTTCCCAGCGTAGCCCGGTTGTCACCTCCAATAGATGTCCCCAAGGATAATCCTTCCAAGATCTCATCAAGGGCAGAGAAAGGTGCACATCACTCCAAGGTGGAGGAGTTAGCGGGACAGTGTCGAGGTACATCTTTTGCGCAGCGTGATATTCAAACAACCCCTAACTCCTGTGATGTAGGCCACGTTCCGATTGACATGCTCCCCGACGAACTCCTCCTCGAGATATTTTACTTCATGTGCGTAGATGGTGACTACAAAAATGGATGCAAGCCAACATGGGAGATGCTGGTACACGTGTGCCGAAGGTGGCGATCCATCGTGTTTGCCGCCCCACGTCGCCTTGACCTACAACTTGTTTACATGGGTGGAAGACCAGTGGACAGGATGTGGGATGTCTGGCCAGCATTACCTATCGTCATACGGGCAAAGAGCATTGGCGGACAGTGTGGCAATAATATTCTTGCCGCGCTCAAGCACAATGATCGTATTTCCCAAATCTACATCGATTTCATTTTATGGAGTGCACCGCTGCTACTGGAGGAAGCGATGCAAGGTCCATACCCTGCACTGACGGACCTTGAACTTCTGTCGTTCGATGGTGAAGCATTGGTCTTTTCCAATTCGTTCCTTGGGGGATCTCAGGCTGCCCCGCATCTGCGATCACTCCGTTTGCATAACATCGCATTCACAGCATTGCCGAAACTACTTTTGTCTTCCACTGGCCTTGTCTGTCTTTCCCTTTGGTATATTCCCCCTCCCGGCTACTTTTCCGCAGAAGCCATGGTTGATTGCCTGTCTTCCATGATAGATCTCGAACAACTTGAAATTGATTTCACATGCTGTCGTCCCGGCCCAAGACGCCGACAGTCCCCGATAACACGCACCGTCCTCCCCGTGCTCTATTCATTTTCCTTCAGAGGCTCAATTGAGCACCTGGAGGACTTTTATGCCAGGATTGGCGCCCCTCTACTCAAACATATCTATCTAGAGTACTCCGATCCAGCCATCTTTGACATCTCAACAATCTCGTTGTCCATCAGTTCCAACTTGAAGGAATTATTCAAAGCACTGAATCAAGCATACATGGTGCTTTACGGTTTCACTGTGGATATCACACTTTCTTCACGAAATGGGACCACCGGTGGCAGGATGCTCATGCTGTCATTTATGTGCAATGGCTCAGGTTGGCGGCTTCGATCTCTGACCCAGGATTGTCGCCCATTCTCACCTCGGAGTCGCCTCGCCGACTTCGACCGCCTTAATGACCTACCCTTTAAGGATCAAGATCCATGGGGACATATACGCACCATAGGAAACGCCCGGTGGCTAGAACTTTTACGGTATTTCGCCTCTGTGGAGAACTTGTACCTCTCCGAGGGACTTGCAATACTTGTCGTACCTGCCATGCAAGAGCTCGCCGCCAGGGAAGGTGTAGCAACGCGGGTGTTGCTGGCGCTCCAAAATCTTTTCATAGAAGGGCACTGGTTTTCGAAAACTCCCCGAGAGAAGGCCTTTGAATTTGAAGAATTTGTCGCCGCAAGAAAGCTCTCAGGTTACCCAGTATCTCTCCAACGTTGGGTATAAATATGAAAATCTTGATATAGGGCACAGAGTAAATGAGTCGGGAGGTTGATGATCGAAGCAATCTTCGCTGCTGTGTATCTTGAACAACTTAAAATTACTGTGCCATCCCGTGTCATCTACTTGACAAGCTTTATTTGAATGCAGATGCAGCATAAAATTGCCGTGCCACGATGGACGACCTTCGGAAATACATCCTAGCACGGAATCCGGAATCCACCTTTCTACACACACACCAATTTGGGATTTAGCCATTTCCTCTCGCCACCCTGCCGTTCTTTCCTCCACCTTCTTACTGAGGGACACCGGAGAGTCCTGTTGATGTGACTCACGGTCGCTGTGCACATAATACTGTACGTAAGGAGAAGGGAAGGGCAGCTTGTGTTGTGATGAGAACTACGAAGCAATCATACCCAATGAACAGTTTCTACTACACAGAATTCAATTTTTACACGCCGCGCTCGACGTCGTCATCGGATCGCAATCCGTTCGCTCTCCCATGCGTCTGCTGCTCGTCTATGTTACTGGACGAGCCATCACCCCTCATATGCAGTGTCCCATGCTCCTCGGAGACAATGCACACTGCTACCTCCATCCGGTTCATCTGAACTGGTGTAACGTTTATCTGTTTAGTCCCTTGAACTGGAAGGTTATTGTTATGTAGAATCCCATGGGAGTTAAAGCTGAATCGATAGCAGTGAGCCGGACGATTGGGGAGGAGTAAAGAACGTCGTCATACACATGGGTGTTATCAGAGGCAAGGCCTACCAGTGAGCGGTGCAGCCTGGTTGCCGCTATTGCCATCGTGATCCAAGCAGGCAATTCGAACATCTACGTTGAATAAAACAGTAAGAAACTTACCCAGTATTGACAAATAGAACCTACATAATTGAACGGATCTAATATTCGGAGAGGGATATGTTTCAACGGACATTCGCAATAAACTAGATTAAGAAGAATACCGTTCAAGTTTAAAATAATAAATACCTGGAATATAGCTTTGAATTTAACGAAAGGGAGACGAGCGAGGGATTCGTCAAACTTACCGTTGGCGGAACCTCGGCCACCATGGCAAGCAGGAGCCAAATGATACCCTTCCCGAAGTGAAAAAAAATATCAGTGAATTGAAGGAACCAGAACTTGCAAGAACCGGTATCACCTGTCTCCAGAGAACCCGGGCCAGGCCAACTATGCCTATACCGTCACCGCGTAGGCGAAACAAGCCAACGAGCATGATGAGAAGTAATGAGATGTCGGTAACGGGTATTGCGATGAGGCTAGGTTTGCTGCTTAGGAGGTTGGTCACTGTACAGGTTTGTTGGACAGGTGACCAAGTCGAGCGAAGCTGTGAGAGGGATGCAGTAAGTGCATGATAGGAAACACGGGAATCGATTTGAAATATTTACGCGTACGACCCCTGTGGTCAAACCATGTTGGTGTTAGTGCGCGGTATTCCGTATAACACTGGAGAAGTAGCTTACAGTCAATATAGAAAGCAGCATTGGCTCCCCACACGATGATTGCAATTGCCGTTACAACCTTGTTTTTGTTCCAAATCGCAATGCTAGCAATAGTAATGAACGTCTGATCTGGGAAGATTATAATATTGTGGAAGTGTGAAAGAAAACGTACATGCGAAGAACAATCAATAGTGAAGAGGCGGACATCGCCAAGAACGCGAAAAACTAGAAAAAAGAGATAATAGAATGTACGTCGTTCCCCCTTTAAGACAAGAGGGGAGCTCCTGTACTCACAGCTACGAAAGAGATGGCGACCTTGAGATAGTGTATGTCAGTGAGGAGATTCAAGGAAGTGTGCGCGTAGACACGGAACCCACCTGACAATTAATGTAGTATGTACTATCCAAGAGGAAAATATCAAATAGGACGTTCAAAAGGGCGGACAATCGTGCAAGGGAGTAAATCTATCGGACATTGCATGAACAGATCAGCCGGCCCGATATAGTGGAGGAAAGCAAAGCAAAGCGCTTATCATGCGCATGTATTCACGAACCCATATTGTGCGCCGGTAAGGAATTCGTCCTCGAAAGACTTTCCACTCGTATTCGAGAGTAGTGACGTATTCCCAGCTAGGAGTGATGATTGAGTTAGGCAATAATCTAAGAATACGAGGTTGGTTCGGCCTGACCGTGAAAGACTCACATGTAGAGACCGGCGACGGTGTGCCATAGCTTGACAGAAGCCACTGTTAGAGGACTCAGTGAGCTCCCTTATCCACAGGAAATGGCTAGAAGGTGTACGCACGATAATCCTGCATCATCACATCGGGATCATGGAAGTTGACCATACTGACAGGTAGGCAGGAGGTGGGAAGTGGGATTGGAGACAAAGTCGCATTGCGAAGAGCGCGATAATATGCATATATGGATGCATTCTGCGCGCAATGTCACATCAACACCATTATTGTGGTGAGCGCCGCAGCGGATTCAGCATGACCGTGACAGAATACTGTTCGTATCGAACGCCAATGTAAGGCTGTGTGTTTGATGGATGAACGAGCGCTTCAAGGGCGCGCGATAAGCCCACGTGCTCTTTAACCGTCTCTTCGTCCGCGTCACACTTTTGCCACTATAGCGTTGGAGGTTAGTCCAAGCTGTGGGAACAGATGGAAGGGAAAAGAGTACAGAGGCCACATTCCCGAGAATTGAGAACGCGCGACGGGAAATGGTGACGGCGCGTAAGAAGCTTGAGGCGACGACATGTGAATGCAAAGGAGAAAGTGTGGTCTATGATTGCCTGTTTGGCCGAGGCCAGGGGGTTTATATACAAGCATGCTACGTGGGAGGCGAGTAGGGGAGAGGGAAGGGGCGGAGGTGGTCACGCGGTGACGATAATCCAAGGTAAAAGGTTGAAGGAAAACAAGTTAGGAAGGTGTAGAATGGAGAGAAAAAGTCTAACGCGAAGGATAGGGAGAAACGCACGAAGCCAGGGTAGCCTGAATGAATCTATACACAGAAAATTCCTTTCCCAATAACAAAGTAGTCTGGACCGAAGGGCGATTAGCGAGGGGTTGCGAGCGACGCGTGCTACGTGGAATAGCTGTCTTTCGTGCTGTTGACTTCAGCCGATGTGACGTGGGCTGTCGGAGTCCGGTCCGGAGGCAGCCAGATACAAGGTGCCGCCGACGTCAGAGAACAATAACTTGTGGAGTTGTGCCGGACGGAGCTTGGTACTGCCCTTCACCAAGCAATGTATATTATATGTATGATATTGCTGAGTACAGTATCTGTATGTGAGAGTTCACTGTAATATACGCGTGCTGCCCCCCATAATCTTTATAGGTTATGGGCCCTGCATGTGGACTCTAATGCTTATCTAATCATCTACGCGATCTTCCTCATCACTATCATGTGCTTATCACTCCTGTATCATCTCCTACCACTATGATTATCCCTACAAATGCATCGACTGCACAGCCAGACTTAATGGCTGATGATGATAATATACTCAATTTGCCGACTACTCCCCCTGCTACAAGTCACCAGCATGACTGGCATGTGCCCATGGTGGCACCGATGACTACAGCTATCACTTGCATCCATGCCGCAGAAGGTGCTGCCGTTACGAAGGCAGGTGAACTCCTTGACAGTAAGACTAAGAACTGGACAGGCTGGGCACAATCAATGGTGCTCCTCTTCAAGTTATTTGGCATCCAGGAGTATGTCTTGGGTGAGCTACCTTACCCAGACCCAAAGGACGACCCAAACAGCGCCATGAACTGGATGTATAATGACACATTCGCCCAGCTGCTCATTACAAGCAATATATCTGTCAAGGAGAGGGTACACACTAACAGATGTACAAGCGCGCATCGCATGTGGCTTAGCTTACAGTCCATGCACAAATCTAAATCTCACCTCATCCTCACCACACACCTCCGCATGCTCATGAATACCATTGCTGCAGAGGACGATAATATTACGGAACATCTTACCAAACTTAAGCTCAGCTGGGATCAGCTCAGCCTTTTCGGGGATGACAACTACTGCGTGTCTGAGTTTCTATTCAAACACATCATCACCTCTTCGCTCCCTGAGTCCTGGGACCAGTTTACTGACCAGTATGTCGCAGGTCAGCTGGACCTTGTCGACACTGACCCCAGGAAGCACATTAACATGCAGCAGTTTATTGGTATCATCAAACAGGAGCACAAGCGGAGACAATTGCGCAAGCCTGTGGCAAGTAAGCTGCCTGAGCAGGCACTCTTATCCCTCGGGCACGACACTAGCAAAGTCCCACTTGCCAATTGCATAAGTGGCAATGCAAATAACTATAATTGTGCATCATCCTCATGGACACGTTGTCGGATCTGTCATCACGATAACCATGACATTTCCAAGTGCCTCTACAGGGGCAAACTGAAGTGCACATACTGTGGATACTTCGGACACAAGACCAGCAAATGCTGGGATGCTGATCCTAGCAAACGACCACACGACGAAGGTGGTAGAAGAAACTGCTATAGGTCAAATAAGAGAGCTCAATGCAAGGTGAATAATGCCAATAACTCTGAACAAGTGAATGACACCGAAGTGAACAAACACATTGCGTTTAATGTTGAGCACGTTGAGCCAGATAACGGGGAGGAGACCACAGCGATCATCACTGATAAGTCAGATGCAATGGAGGAACTGATGGCCCTCATCACTGATAATGACAAGTCAGGCATAGTCAATGACGACACCTATGATGGAGAGTATTATAATTTTGATGATGTCCTTAGCTCTGATGAAATGGACATACGTTTGATCTACTATGATTGGTTGGCTGATTCGGCAGCCACCACACATATCACATACCAACGCGATGCATTCATCACCTACGAAACAATACCGGAAGTACTTATATCTGGTGTAGGCGGATTGAAAACGCATATGATTGGATGAGGCAGAGTAAATCTGCGGTCCAAATGTGATGGAAAGATGTATATTCTTGAGCTACACGATGTCCTACATGTACTGGACAATCATAACAACTTGCTGTCCCTTGGACGATGGGAGACAGTGGGATGCAGTTATATTGTGTGCGATGGTATACTATCCCTCCTCACGAAGGACAGGAAACCTGTCGCAAGAGGCGCAAAAGTCAGAAACAATTTGTATAAAATGACGTTTAAACATGCACCTGAGACAGCGCACAGTGATTGCGCATTCAATGCTGCAAGCCCTTCATGGACTTGGGAGACCTGGCACCGACGATTTGGGCACATTGGATACAGTGGCATAAAGAAGCTACTCGATAATCAGCTTGTAAATGGTCTCAAGATAGACACAAACTCACTGAAACCAGATTGTGTAGCTTGCACAGAGGCAAAGCTATTGGAAACCCCATATGGTCCTACATTGGGACGTCCGATGAAACCAGGTGAATTAATGCACATGGACCTTTGGGGGAAGTATGATGTCATGTCCATCAATGGAAACCAGTACTACCTCTTAATGGTAGATGATGCCACATGCTATGTCACTGTCAAATTCCTGAAAATGAAAGATCAAGCAGCACAAAAGATTATGGACTATATGACATACCTCAAAGCACAAGGTAAAACCCCATGCGCAATACATGCCGATAGGGGCACAGAGTTCGTAAATGAGACCTTGAGAGAGTGGTGCAGCTTCCAAGGCGTTGAGTTGCAGGTCACCACCCCTTACTCACCTTCGCAGAATGGGGTGGCAGAGTGAATGAATTGCACCTTAGTTGAACTTGCCCGCACAATGTTGACGGCCTCAGAGCTCCCAGAATTCCTCTGGGAAGCCGCGGTTGCACATGCAGTGTCATGGACGAAGTCCATGCCATCTAGAAACCCAGTCCAAACCCCTATGAGTCCCATGAGAACCGCCCCTAAACTGAGCTATAGCCAAGTGGCTATCCGACGCCCTCCTGAGCCCGCAACAAAGCCTGGTCAACGACCAGCAACCAAAGAGAATCTTCGACCATGTGACCCTGGGAAATCCCCACCACATGACCTAGCATGTGACTCATCACGTGTGTGGCGCTCCTGGGCACTTGGCCCACATTTTTCTTTCTTTCTTGACTGATATGTACTTATACAATCACATGACTTCGACTCACATGACTGCTTACCTGTACAACAGAGCCATTCTACTGGGAACTTCATTGTTCCCTCCTTTTGTACGTTTCCTATTGTTCTCTTCTTATGGTAGTCTGTGACCACCATTGTTCGTGACTCTATTGTTCTGTGACCCTTATTGTCTGTGACTCCATTGTTCTCCTCATTTGTATGCTTAGTCAGGTAGCTGCCCTTTTGTATATAAGCTGGGCTTATATCCTAGAGTTGGGCCTTAAGCCTGACTTAGTTTGCAATCTATTGCATTCTCTGTCCTTGTTGCTTGAACCAATATTTCCCTTTTACTCTTCTTTGAAGTCATCTTCAAGTCCTTGAAGATACTTCCCTTTCCTCTTTATCTTCACCCAGACATTGGTCTTAGCGACCTTCTCACTTTTATCACTTTCCAAAGCACTTAGGTTATTAAGGGAATTACGACCCTTATAACTTCATCACTGCCGCATATCTCACCTTTGCGCACATCGTGCCTTAAGGTTCAATAGGCCTTAACAACGTGACTTACAAGCCCTCAAACAAGCACATGACTTAACAGCATGTGACCGTGGGAACCTAACACATGACCTACCAAGGGATTGGTCATCTACATGATCACCTGATCGTGCGCATTTCCTACGTGCGTCTTGTCCATTGATCAACACATGGAAAACCGTGGGAACAATCAACGAAGTCACAAGACTTACTGCAGAACTGCGGCACAGTCCGCAGTTCATCTATTATTAGTTTGTGTCTATTCTTAGCTCAAGTCTCACCCGTCTCTTGTATTACTACCTGCCCTAAAGGGGCATGTGTCCACCCGTCTCTCTCTATTATGCCTACCCTTAACTACGCACAGACCCCCCTGTATTAGCATATAAGACCTGCGAATTTATACGAACAGTCCTCAGACTGTTCTCTTGTCACCCCTTACATAATAACTGCCATTAAGTGATTACAAGACTATAATCACCATTTATCCTTTTCCTCTTTCCCTCTTTAAGATCTAAGCTCCTTCTCCTTCAAGTTTGATGTTGTCAACCTTTGTGGATCAGTCACCTTCAAACCCCCGTTGTTGTCGTGTCCCACTATATCCACATAGTGCGTTCCCGACACTAGAACAGTCTCTTATTGAAGCTGACTGTCGTTGGAAGTGTTCTTGCCCACTTCCCTCATCAACCCAAGTCCCGAGTCATCGTCATCGTCATCTTTTAGTACATGCCACTCCCCTTCATTATGGCCCGTCATCCCGCCCCACCACCACCCATGGCACAAGCCAATGTGTCCCGCCTTATTGGCACTGCCCCCAAATTCTATGATGGACAAGGAAATAAGGCGTTAGCCTTCTGGAACATCCTTGAAAATTATTTCACAGTAAACAAGGGCACATTCAACACAGACCACAAGAAAGTAGCGTCAGCTTTGACCTACTTTAAATGAGACACCCAAGCTGGCGAGTGGGCTAGCGATCGAATGGCTACAGCCATTGCAGCCCAACCTACCAACTATGGAACGTGGCAAGCCTTTAAAGATGCCTTCAAAGCACAATTCATTCCACCTCAAACGGAATTGGAAGCACTAGCCAAGTTACATGCTACTCCACAAGGGAGTAGAGAATTCAATGAATGGTACCAAGAATGGAGTCAACATGCACATCGTGCCAATGTGGGACAAAACACCCTGATGTTTACATTCCGAAATGCTCTAAATGGAGCAATAAATAATTGGATTGCTTCCCAATCACCCCAACCAGCCACACTAGCCGAACTAGTGGAATGTGCTCACGACCTGGACAAGTACTGGCGCATGTATGCCAAACCACCAGACAATCAAGGAAATCTCCATATTAGTGAATTATCTGTGAAAAACAGTTACACAGAAATCAATGCTACCCAGCCTTCAGTCTATGAACCACCTGTCAGATGGGTGAAACTTACCAAGGAACAATGTCAATACCGCATAGACAACTATCTTTGCTTCTACTGTGGACAGGCAGGACACTCTATCTTTGGATGTCAACACCCAGACAAAAACCCGCCCCGTCAAACTATGATATGACAAGTGTTCCCCATCAAAGAAGACGATGATGAGATGGACCCATATGAAGGTTCATCTTTTCCCGCTTCTCCTCTATAAAGGCATCATATAGGGGAGAGGTACAACTATCCTGTTGTACCCTGAGAAAGATTGGTCTTACCCAATCTCCTAAGCTATGCCATGTACCTTCCCATACGATTCGGAATACAAGATCCCCAAGCTTTCAACTTAAGATCTGAATCAACCTCAATGGGAAACTAATTGATGCCCATGCATTACTTGACAGCAGAGCCAAAGGAATCTACTGTAACACAAGCTTTATCGAGAAACACTCGATACCTACACATGCTATCGATCACCCCATATACCCATTCAACATGGATGGGACAATTAATAAGCACGGGGTGATGCGCGATGCCGCCATTTTGCGAATGGGGATGCGTGTTGATCTAGATCACTGGGAAACTGTCAAAGTGGCCATAACTAATATTGGCCAAAGCGAGATAATCTTGGGGACTGACTGGCTACAAGCCCACAACCCAAGCATAGATTGGGGCGCGAAAACAATCAAATTTGATCGCTGTCCCCCTCATTGTCATCCCAGTGCGGTCGAAGCTCAAGATCGTTGTGATCACAACCTGGCCTTGCGACAACTATTGCCCTACGATGAATGGGAAACCCAAGATGACAATACCCTGGATATTACAAGTGAGGGTCTAGATGTGACGCAACACATTAGAACCCATCTGGAACATTTCCTTCCAGACCTTGATGTTACTGTGTCATGCCACAGAATAGTCAAGGAACAAGTTGGTCACAGTCCAACTGCTCGAGCCATATCCAGGTCAAAAGAATGAGTTGGTCACAGTCCAACTATTGCTCGAGATCGAGTGGGTCACAGTCCCACTACAAGTCGAGTGGGTCACAGTCCCACTACCCAAGCACGAGTGGGTCACAGTCCCACTACCCAAGCATGAGTGGGTCACAGTCCCACTACCCAAACACAAGTGGGTCACAGTCCTACTAAACAAGAACGAGTGGGTCACAGTCCCACTACAAATCGTCCCAATCCATCACTACGGTTGGTAGACCAGCAAGATAACCCCATGGTTGCGAAGACTATGACGTCGACACACCTTGCTCAACAGAAGCAAGTCAAACCTGAGGAAATCCCTCCGGAATTTAGGAAATATGCAAAAGTCTTCTTGGATGAAGAAGCACAATGATTACCAAAGCATCAACCATGGGACCATAAGATTGACCTTCTCCCAGGTCAAACAATGAAGAAAACTTCAGTTTACAGACTGACACCACCCAAGAAAATCGCCTTACAAGACTACATTGCCGACGGCCTGAAATGAGGCACTCTCTGGTGATCCGAAGCACCCAATGCATGCTCATTTTTCTTCATTGACAAGAAAGACGGGAAATTACGCCCTGTCCAAGACTATCGACCCCTAAACGTGATAACTAAAAAGAATGCAGCCCCCATCCCACTCATCCCAGAGTTAGTCGATAAACTCCTAGGGGCATGATTCTTTACCAAACTTGACATACAATGGGGATACAATAATGTCCGCATTTGCGAAGGTGACGAACATAAAACGGCTTTCAAAACACCTATGGGCCTTTTCGAATCCCTAGTTATGACATTTGGTCTATGCAATGCTCCAGCCACTTTTCAAACCTTCATGGACACCGAACTCGCAGATCTAATTGATACAGGTCACGTTGTTGTTTATCTCGACGACATTTTGATCTTTGTGCATACCATTGCCAAAGTCACCAAATTCACACACATGGTATTACAGCGCCTTTTGGACCTGGATCTCTACCTGCAACTTGTGAAATGCTCTTTTAACCAAACATCCATGGAATATTTGGGTTTGATCATTTCCGAAGGAGAATTACGCATGGACCCTGTCAAAATCAATGCTGTTGCAGATTGGCCTATGCCAACCAAAGTCAAGGACATACAAGGATTCCTGGGATTTTGTAACTTCTATTGTTGTTTCGTCCGAAACTACTCCACCCTTGCCTGTCCTTTGTTCGATCTTACTAAAAAGGATACGCCATTCCTATGGGGATCCACTCAAGCGGATGCTTTCCAAAAGTTACAAAATGCCATCACCACGTCTCCTGTGCTCCTTCTACCTGATTACGGCAAACCATTCACCCTTATTACGGATGCCAGTGATTACACTACAGGAGCAATTCTGGAACAAGAGGATGCCTTTGGCCGGTCTTACCCTGTCGCTTACTACTCCAAATCACTGCAGCCTGCGGAACGCAACTATAAGATCCATGACAAAGAACTTTTGGCCATTGTTCATGCTTTGACCCATTTTCGCCATTACCTCCAAGGCAATGTTCACCAAATGAAATTTTTTTCTGACCATGCAAATCTCAAATACTTCACAACGAAGCAGACACTCACTTGTCGTCAAGCGCGCTGGTCCATTTTGTTGGGGACTTATGACTATGTCATCATTCCAAAGCCTGGCAAGCTCAATCAAGCAGACGCTCTGTCCAGGCGTCCAGACCATAAAGAGGGGATAGCATCTGATAATGCTGAATGTGTTCTGCTTGATCCTAGCAAATTCTTGCTAAAACCAGAACAATTCCATATATGGGCCCTACATAACACAGCAATCCCCACAGGACTGGATGATGAATTACATGCAGCACTTATGGAAGCTATCAAAATCGATAACTCCACAGGAATGGAAGAAAAGCTTAAAAAGCTCATCACTAGCAGACCTAGACAAGTCACCAAGGGATTACAAGATTGGAACTACGAAAATAAATTGTTCCTCTACAAGGGTTTGGTTTTTGTACCAGACAACGAGAATGTATGACGCAAAGTTGTGCAGCAGTTCCATGACAATATAATGGGACACCTGGGACAGTGGAAAACCATCAAACTTATCACACATGAATATTGGTGGCCTGGAATCACAGAATTCGTGAAATCATACATCAAAGGATGTGCTATTTGTCAAACCACCAAAATCAAGCCTCCAGTCAAAGTTCCACTGAAACCAAATGAAATCCCCTCAGGAATATGGGAAACAATTACCATGGATTTCATCGTTGATCTTCCACTTTCGAAAGGATACAATAGTATCCTTACAGTCGTTGACTGCCATAGCAAGGCTATCATCCTAGCCCCTTGTCACAAGACAATCACAGCTGAGCAAACAAGCCAATTATTGATTGACTATGTATGGAAACGCACGGGTTTCCCTTTGAAGATCATCTTGGACCAAGGACCACAATTTGCAGCACAGGTCACACAAGAACTTTGGAGAAAACTGGGAATCAAGCAGAAATTGTCAACTGCATTTCACCTGCAGACAGATGGAGAATCTGAATGCATCAACCAAGAAATCGAACAATACCTTCATATTTGTGGAAACTTTCAACAAAATGATTGGGCCACGTTACTTCCCATCATTGAATTTGCACACAATGCACAACCACACCGTAGCACACACAAATCCCCCTTTGAAGTCTGGTATGGGATACACCCAACCTTTAAACCCCCATTACAACTACAAACCAGACTACAAAGCGCGGATGAACGTGTCCAATATCTAGAAGAAATGTGCAAAGAAGTGACTGCAGCATTACATCTTGCAGCACAAGAAATGAAAAGCAGAGGCCCCACTAAACCATCACACACATTCCACAAGAACGATCTGGTACTCTCAGAAGCCACCAACCTACAGACCACCCATCCAAAGGCAAAACTTGCACCACATCACTATGGACCTTTCAAGGTCATTTGGGCTTCACCAACAAACTGCAAACTTGAATTACCACCACAGATGAGGATACACCCAGTATTCCATAACTCCCTGTTGAAACCCTACATGGAGACCACTGCACATGGACCTAACTTTACATGTCCCCCTCCGGAAATAATCAGAGAAGAAGAAGGTCACTACAAAATCGAGAAGATCCTCCAGTCACGTCCTACGAGGAATCGCAAAAGCATGCAGTACCTAGTCCACTGGAAAGGCTACACTGATGCCAACCGCACCTGGATCCCAGCCAAGGAGCTGACACATGCCAAAGAACTCGTCGAACAATTTGAAGCTACGCAGAAAGCTGCGCAACAAGCCAAAGAGGGGATATGAGCCTTGCAGGAGCAAGGGAAACCTAAAGAGGGGATACTGTCATGGACAAAGTCCACGCCATCTAGAAACCCAGTCCAAACCCCTATGAGTCCCATGAGAACTGCCCCTAAACCAAGCTATAGCCAAGTGGCTATCCAACGCCCTCCTGAGCCCGCGACAAAGCCTGGTCAACAACCAGCAACCAAAGAGAATCTCCGACCATGTGACCCTGGGAAATCCCCACCATGTGACCTAGCATGTGACTCATCACATGACTTACAAGCCCTCAAACAAGCACGTGACTTAACAGCACGTGACCGTGGGAACCTAACACATGACCTACCAAGGGATTGGTCATCTACATGATCACCTGATCATGTGCGTTTCCTATGTGCGTCTCGTCCGTTGATCAACATGTGGAAAACCATGGGAACAATCAACAGTTGATTGAGAATCAACAAAGTCACAAGACTTACTGTGGAACTGCGGCACAGTCCGCAGTTCATCTATTATTAGTTTGTGTCTATTCTTAGCTCAAGTCTCACCCATCTCTTGTATTACTACCTGCCCTAAAGGGGCATGTGTCCACCCGTCTCTCTCTATTATGCCTACCCTTAACTATACACAGACCCCCCTGTATTAGTATATAAGACCTGTGAATTTATACGAACAGTCACTGCGGGAACGAGTTTATTTTCAGTAGTTAATCTAAGCGGAAAACCTCATAAAATGACATGCTATTCTGACTTATCGGAAAAACCGAGCATAATCCGACCTTGAGACAGGCTGACATAATTGGGACTGAACGCCATGTCTTTTCTGACACAAAACCGACATCGTCTTTATGGCCTTGACTGATAATCTTAGTCTTTTCCCCCCTCTCGATTTCCTCTTGTCCTCTTCTATAATCGCCCCATAATCCGACTACGATTTACTCTCAAATAGTAAATCGTAGTCTTTTCATGGTCTACTTGGCTCGTCGACAATGTGC
>Ga0307510_10001777_pt1 | contig 24054 bp, 24 predicted proteins | sample 12_EM_MG_FD_207224 | JGI IMG/M metagenome (GOLD analysis project Ga0307510, IMG submission 207224) | Populus trichocarpa ectomycorrhiza microbial communities from riparian zone in the Pacific Northwest, United States - 12_EM | ecosystem: Host-associated > Plants > Roots > Unclassified | place... | reverse complement strand
GAGACGATTGCCGCCGAAGACATCCTTCACGATCTCGGCGCGTTCTCGATGATCAGCTCCGACAGCCAGGCCATGGGCCGTGTCGGCGAAGTCATCACGCGCACCTGGCAAACCGCCGACAAGATGAAAAAACAGCGCGGCCCACTGCCGCAGGACGGCAAGGGCAACGACAATTTCCGCGCCAAACGCTACATCGCCAAGTACACGATCAACCCGGCGATCACCCATGGCATCAGCCATGAAGTCGGCTCGATCGAAGTCGGCAAGTGGGCCGATCTGGTGCTGTGGCGCCCGGCGTTTTTCGGAGTAAAACCGACGCTGATCCTCAAGGGCGGCGCGATTGCCGCGAGCCTGATGGGTGATGCCAACGCCTCGATTCCGACCCCGCAGCCGGTGCACTATCGCCCGATGTTCGCCAGCTACGGCGGCTCGCTGCACGCCACCAGCCTGACCTTTATCAGTCAGGCGGCGCAGGCAGCCGGGTTGCCTGAAGCATTGGGTTTGAAGAAGAAAATCGGCGTAGTGAAGGGTTGCCGTGATGTGCAGAAAACCGACCTGATCCACAATGACTATCTGCCGAACATCGATGTCGATCCGCAGACTTATCAGGTCAAGGCCGATGGCGTTCTGCTGTGGTGTGAACCAGCGGAAACATTGCCGATGGCGCAGCGGTACTTCCTGTTCTGACGACGTCGTGCGCTGAATACGGACACCCCGGTCCGTATTCAGCAGCGGTCGCCAACCCGATCACGGAAATAACCGCGACATGTCCTCATCGCTGTAGTTGTAATCGATGCGCAACTCGGTTCCTGCCGGAATGTCTTCGGTAGCGAATATGGCGTTGAGAATGAATTGTCTGGTCACCAGTTCGTCGCCTAGCCACTGTTGCGCATCGACATCGAATGGCACGAATTCGACGTTGTAGCCATCCGTGGCCTGACGAACCGGCCTGCCCGTTGCGTCATACCAGAAGTGCGTATTGATCCGGGAAGTAATGGTGTCCCCCACTATCGCAAGTTCGTCGGGGATAAAATATCCAGGCCCTGGCTGAAGTCTTACGCCCGCTTTTGCGGTATAGGACTGCTGACTGAGCGGGACGAGACGTCCTGGCGTAATGGCGCCGCCGTAAACGCCGACCACCTCACCCCGGGCGATTCTGCGGTTGGCTACCACCATGGACTGGCCGATCAAGGCCCTCTCTCCGGGCCCTCTCATGTCGGCCTTGGTGAACAAGCGCCATTGCAGCTTTTCTTCATATAACCGCGCGACATTTTCATACGCACCGAACTTGATATAGGGTTTGACCTGCTCCGAGGTATACCGGCCACCGTCTTCGAAACGCACGATGGTCTGCAGCTTTTTTATGCGGACAGGTCTGCCGACCATGTCTCTAAATGGGTATTTGCCATTATTGGCTCGGTCGTAGACCCCTGGTCGATTGCCTAGGTATGAAAAGCGCGTTTCGCTGCGCATCGTAATCAGTTCGTCAGCGGTGAACGGTTTGATGGGCATCGATTCAGAGGCCATATAGAAGTGCTCCTGCGCCGAGCCGACATCGTCGGGCAGCTCTTCCAGAGCAGACTCATAGGCTTCGTCACTTTGCCGGGCAACCCTGCGGCTTTTACGCGCCACGACGGCGGCGCCGTCTGGTGCCGTGCTGAGAGCCTGCGGCGAGTACCAATGTTTGTTCTGTGGATCGTAAACGAGCACGGGGCCAGATGGCCGCAGCTCACTGGACAACCTGGCGCGGTGCAGACCGGATTCGGCATCAATGCCGATCAGCACAGTACCGCCGCCCTGTACGTCAGCGTAGAGGCGTCTCTTGAATACGCGAAACCCCTGAGTATTCGGATCCGGCAAATCGATAGTTGTAGCAATCAGGTAATGCTGCAGAGAAGGGGCTTCAGGCGTCGAAAAAGAAGCAGACGTGGACGGCGTCGGGTGAACCTGCACGCGGTGCGGCGCGGCCGCCGTTTCAATTTGCGCCGTGCTACTGCCGGGCTCGCTGGTATCGGACGGGGTCTTGCGAATGAATGGATCGGGCGTCAGGTGCAACAACTCGGGGCCGTGGGGGGGTGGATCCACGGACGTGCGCGTTGGAGGGATTACATCGACTGTGCCCGGTTTGGGCGGCTTGGGTTTGACTGGCATGAACAGGCTTCCTTGCAAAGTGTCACAGCGACCTGAATGGCGCTACGAAAGTCGGCATCCATTGCCGACCTTCGCCCGGAAAACTATCAGACCGTGCAGCCGGTTAATACCGGGAGAAACACCTGCAAACACTTACCCTGTGGCGCCAAGCCTGCTTACGAACCGGGCCCATCGGACGAAAGGAAAATTCCGCCAGCCTACTCGACCACCAACCGCCCCAGCCGCTGGCGCAACATGCGGTTCTCGGCGCGCAACTCGCGCACCTCTTCCAGCAGGTCCAGCGCCAGGGCGACGCCTTCCCACTCCAGTTCCAGATCGCGCCGCAACTTGGCGGCGCGTTTGGCCAGTGCCAGTTCGTAATCGGTGAAACGCCATTCCCGGGGCTGCGCGCCCTGAGGTTCGAGGATGCCGTGCTCGACGATTTCGATCACGTAGACGTCCGACAAATCGGCCGCCTCACAGAATTCTGCCAGGTCCAGTTGAACGATCAGGGGGCTGCTCATGATGGCTACTCCGTCGTCGAATTCAGAAGTTCTCGCGCGGGTTGAACGCGGCTTTCTTCGCCAGCTCCTGCCACAGCGCCTTGACCTCGTCGTCAGCGGCTTTCGGCATCACGGCCTTGAGCTGGACGAACAGGTAACCGCGCTCGCCGGCCTTGTTTTTCAGGCCATGACCCTTGGCGCGCATGCGCTGGCCGTTCTGGCTGCCGGCCGGAACCTTGAGGTTGATCTTGCCGGTCAGCGTCGGCACCGCCACTTCAGCACCCAGCGCCAGCTCCCACGGCGCCAGTGGCAGGGTGATGATCAGGTTTTCGCCTTCCACATCGAATTTCGGGTGCGGCGCAAAACGAATGGTCAGGTACAGATCGCCATTGGCCCCGCCACCGACGCCCGGCGCGCCCTGGCCTTTGAGACGGATGCGTTCGCCGTCGGTGACGCCCGCCGGGATCTTCACGTTCAGGCTTTTGCTGGTGTTGCTGACGTGCTGGCCGTTGGCGTTGTATTGCGGCACCTGGAAGGTGACTTTCTTCGACTCGTTAGCGAGCGTCTCCTCGAGGAAGATCGGCAGTTCCATTTCCACGTCTTGCCCTCGGCGCCCAGCACTGCGTTGTTGCCGACCTTCGCCGCCACCGAAACCGGGGCCGCGATTGCCGAAGATCGAACTGAAGAAGTCCGAGAAGTCGCCGGTGTCAGCACCGCCGCCGCCAAAGCCACCACGGCTCTGCCAGCCCGGTGGCCCCTGGAACGGCTGACCGTGCTGGCCATAGCGGCGCAGCTCGTCGTATTCAGCACGTTTGTCGGCGCTTTTCAGCGCTTCATAAGCTTCCGAGGCGTCTTTGAATTTGGCCTCGGCGTCTTTTTCCTTGCTGACATCGGGGTGGTATTTGCGCGCCAGCTTGCGATAGGCAGCCTTGATTGCCTTGTCGTCTGCTGTCGGCTCCACGCCAAGTATCTTGTAATAGTCTTTGAAGTCCATCGAAGGAGTCACCGTCCGTTATCGATTTCGCGCCGATGCCAGCATGCGCCGATTCGCGCGTGCCAGGTTGACCGATCTCAAGGTTGTGACCGGGTGGCGCAGCAGAAGTTTATCGGCAGTGGACGGCGGTTCTTGCGACCGCCGGTGGTTCTGCCGGCCCATGCCAGCAAGTTTGGGGCAAAGCTTGAGGTTTCAAGGCAGTTTAGTCGTGAAATAGCAGATGACCGGCCTTCGATTCTGGCGCGCACTGACATACACTGCGCGGCCGTTTTTTTGACCGGAACCGAAAGACATGAAAGACGCCTCTCCAGCCCGTGCCTGCGGCATCGACTTCGGCACGTCCAACTCCACCGTCGGCTGGCTGCGCCCCGGCATGGAAACGATGATCGCGCTGGAAGACGACAAGATCACCCTGCCGTCGGTGGTCTTCTTCAACATCGAGGAACGCCGCCCGGTTTACGGCCGTCTGGCGCTGCACGAGTACCTGGAAGGCTACGAAGGCCGGCTGATGCGCTCGCTGAAAAGCCTGCTCGGTTCCAAGCTGATCAAGCACGACACCAGCGTGCTCGGCACGGCGATGCCGTTCAAGGACCTGCTCGGCCTGTTCATCGGCCAGTTGAAGAGCCGTGCGGAAACCGCCGCTGGTCGGGAATTCGAGCAGGTGGTGCTCGGGCGTCCGGTGTTCTTCGTCGATGACGATCCGCTGGCTGACCAGGAAGCGGAAGACACGCTGGTCGAAGTGGCGCGCAAGATCGGCTTCAAGGACGTGTCGTTCCAGTACGAACCGATCGCCGCCGCCTTCGACTACGAGTCGACCATCGAAAAAGAAGAGCTGGTGCTGATCGTCGACATCGGCGGTGGTACCTCCGACTTCTCGCTGGTGCGCCTGTCGCCCGAGCGTCGTGGCCTCGATAACCGTCACGATGACATCCTCGCCACCGGCGGTGTGCACATCGGCGGGACCGATTTCGACAAACAGCTGAGCCTGCAAGGTCTGATGCCGCTGTTCGGCTACGGCAGCCGCATGAAGAGCGGCGCCTACATGCCGACCAGCCACCACATGAACCTAGCGACCTGGCACACCATCAACTCGGTGTACTCGCAGAAATCCAGCCTGGCGCTGGGCAGCATGCGCTACGACATCGAAGACACTGGCGGCATCGATCGCCTGTTCAAGTTGATCGAACAACGCGCCGGGCACTGGCTGGCGATGGAAGTCGAAGAAACCAAGATCCAGCTGACCCACACCGACAGCCGCCACGTGCCGCTGGACCGGATCGAGGCCGGACTGAGCGTGGAATTGACGCGCGCGCTGTTCGAGTCGGCGATCGACGCGTTGCTGGAGCGGGTGCGCGGCAGTGTTACGCAGCTGTTGAACGATGCCGGTGTGGCGGTCGATCAGGTCGACACCGTGTTCTTCACCGGTGGTTCGAGCGGGATTCCGGCGCTGCGCAACAGCGTCTCGGCGATGTTGCCGAATGCGCGGCATGTTGAAGGGAATATCTTTGGCAGCATTGGTAGCGGTCTGGCGATTGAAGCGATGAAACGCTACGGCGCCATGAACTGATGATCGTTCCCACGCTCTACGTGGGAATGCCGCCATGGACGCTCTGCGTCCGCTGTTGAGGTTGTGACGCGGAGCGTCACGGGATGCATTCCCACGCAGAGCGTGGGAACGATCACGGAGTGGTTAGACCATCCCGCCCAACTTCAACTCACTCTTCAGGTACGCATAATAAATCGGCCCCGCCACCACCCCCGGCAGGCCGAACGCGGCCTCGAACACCAGCATCGCCAACAGCAACTCCCACGACTTGGCACTGATCTGCCCGCCAACGATGCGCGCGTTGAGAAAGTACTCGAGCTTGTGGATAAAAATCAGATAGCCCAGCGCGGCAATCGCCACCCAGATCGACAGTGACAGGCCGACGATGGTGATCAGCGTGTTCGACATCAGGTTGCCGATCACCGGCAACAGGCCGAGCAGGAAGGTCAGCACGATCAGGGTTTTGGTCAGTGGCAACTTGATGCCGAACATCGGCAGGATCACCGCGAGGAAGATCCCGGTGAAGAAGGTGTTGAGCAGGGAAATCTTGATCTGCGCGAAGACAATGTTGCGGAAGGCCTGCACCAACAGGTGCAAACGGTCGAACAGCGCCGCCGCCAGCGGTTTGCGTTTGGTCACGTCGGGGATGCGCTGCAAGGCAATGATCGCGCCGAGCACCATGCCGATCAGCAGCGTGACGAACATGTGTGCGGCGTCTTTGCCGACCAGTTGCAGGTCAGACAGGTGCTTGCTCATCCACTCGCCAATCGCCACGCGAAACTCGGCAGCACTGGCCGGTAGATAGGCGTCGATGAACGGCGGCAATTGCCCGCGCGCGCGGTCGACCACGCCCATGAATTTGTCGAGGGAAGCGCCGGGGTTTTCCGCTTCATGCAGGAGAAAACTGATCGCGCCGGCGAAGATCAACGCCAGCACACTCACCACCAAAGTGCCGAGCAACGCCACCGCCAGCCAACGCGCGCGGCGGCCTTCGATCAGCCGTTGCAGTTGCGGGGTGAGCATGTTGACCAGTTCAAATACCAATAGCCCGGCCAGCAGACTCGGCAACAAGCGCAACGGTAGCACCAGCAGCAAACCGCCGAAAATGATGATGCAACTGACCCAGAACACTACATGACGCTCAGAAAACGTTGGCATACAGCCTCAAAACGAACGGCGTAAAAGGATTGGCAGTCTGCCAGCGTTCCCGGGGGAGCACTAGGTATATGCGGTGTTTCGGGTTTTGCTGCACGGCTTGAGATCCAGCCCTCACCCTAGCCCTCTCCCGGAGGGAGAGGGAACCGATCGAGGAGTGGCGAAGAAATCCGGTGACCTGCCAGTGCTGTATTGAATCCAGAATCGGCCGGATAGTTCAGGTCGATGGATATCTGAAAACACCGCGGTCAGTCCCCTCTCCCTCTGGGAGAGGGTTAGGGTGAGGGCGCACCCCACAGGAACAGGTTATTTTTTCTTCAGGCAATCACTCATAAACGTCTTGCGCGCATCGCCGGTCAGGGCTTTGGTTTTCGCGTCGGCGTTGCAGGTTTTCATTTTTTCCTGCTGCGGGGTCAGGGCCTTGGCATCGTTGGCCGCTGGCGTTGCCTTGAGGCAGGTGCTCATAAAGGTTTTGCGCTCATCGCCTTTCAGACTCTTGGCGGTCGCATCGGCATTGCAGGTGGTCATCTTGTTCTGTTGCGCCGTGGCGGCGAAACCCTGGGAACACAGGAGCAAACCAATCATCAACAACGGCACACGCAACATCTTCATGGAGTTTTCTCCTTGTCGCCGCACCGATGGGGGCGGCCTCTGCTGGAGTGTAGCCAAATCTTGTTACACCTTCCTGCCTTCCAGATGGCTACGGCGATACTGCTCCGGCGTGCAACCGGCCTGCCGCGCGAACATGGCGATAAATGCCGAGCCGCTGCTGTAACCAAGATCGAAGGCGATTTCCTGTACGCTGCGCGACGTCTCCAGCGCCTCGATTGCCGCGAGATAACGCAGACGCTGGCGCCACTCGCCGAAACTCATCCCCAACTCCCGAACGAATTGCCGGGCCAGCGTGCGCTCACTGACGTGCACTTGCAGCGCCCAATGCGCCAGCGGCTGATTGTTGCCCGGTTCGGCCTGCAAGGTTTCGAGGATTGCCAGCAACCCCGGACTGCTCGCGTACGGCAGATAACATTCGTGCACGGGTGCCTGCTGCAATTGATCGACCAGCACCTGCGCCAGACGCTGATCGGCATCCCGTTCGGGAATCTTCACGTCGCGGGCGGCGAAGTCTTTGAGAATCGCCTTGAGAATGTCACTGATCGCCAGGGTACAGGCGCGCTTCGGCAACTCGGTACAAACCTCGGGATCAAGGCACACCGCACGATAGTTGACCGGTTGATGGCTGTAGAAACTGTGCTCGACCTGCGGCGGTACCCACACCGCGTACTGTGGCGGTGACATGAAGCGGCTGCCGTCGACGTCCATGTGCAGCACGCCATGAGCGGCGTACTCCAGCGTGCCCCACGGATGGCGATGCGGCGCGGCGTATTCATGGGCATTGAAGTCGGCGTAGCGGAAGTACACCGCCGATGGCAGTTCGCTGAAATCCAGCAGATCGATGTGTTTGCTGTTCATGCTGTCCGGTTTCAGAGGCAGGTTGTCCGGTTCGAAGTATAGGCCTGCATCCAGACAAGGGATAATCGCCCTTCATCAACGTAATGGTTTCAACTCATGCAATACGCGTTTCCGCTGCTGGCGATTTTTATCTGGGCCGGCAATACCGTGATCAACAAACTCGCGGTCGGGGCAATCTTCCCCGCCGAGATCGGTTTCTATCGCTGGCTCCTCGCCGGTTTGCTGTTCACCCCGTTCATGCTCAAAGCGGTGATCGCGCACTGGCCGCAGATCCGCCCGAACCTGGGCAAGATTTTCATCCTCGGCGTACTCGGCATGGCGGTGTATCAAAGCCTCGCCTACTTCGCCGCAACCCTGACCACCGCCACCAACATGGGCATCATCCTGTCGCTGATGCCGTTGATGTCGCTGGCCATGGCAATCATCAGTCTCGGTCAGCGCCTGACGGCGGGGGCACTGGTCGGTGCGGTGTTGTCGTTTGCCGGTGTGCTGGTGGTGGTGTCCTCCGGCAGCCTCGGCGCTTTGCTGCAACACGGCGTGAACATGGGTGATGCGATGATGTTGATCGCCACCCTGGCCTATGCGATCTACAGCACTTTGCTGAAAAAATGGCAGCTGCGCCTGCCGCCGCTGGTGTTGCTGTATTTGCAGGTGCTGGTGGCGATTGTCGTGTTGTTTCCGCTATACGCAGCTTCGCCGAAGACCGGGCTGACTCTGCAGAACATTCCGCTGGTGCTGTATGCGTGCCTGCTGGCGTCGATGCTCGCGCCGCTGGCGTGGATGCAAGCTGTGCAGCGTCTGGGGCCGAGCCGCACGACGTTGTTCTTTAACCTGCTGCCATTGATTACCGCGCTGATTGCGGCGGTGGTGTTGAAGGAGCAGTTGGCGATGTATCACTTGGTGGGCGGGTTGTTGACATTGGGCGGGGTGATTCTTTCCGAGCGCTGGACGACCATGCTGGGCCGCCGAATCAGCGTTGCCTGATGGAAAAGATCGCAGCCTGCGGCAGCGCCTACATGAGTTCGGGGCGTTCACAAAATCTGTGTTCGACACTGAACCCGTAGGAGCTGCCGCAGGCTGCGATCTTTTGATCCTAAAGGCCTGCAGCCTTCAGCCGCGCCGCATGCTCGACAAACAGTCGCACCGGATCTGCACCCTTGCCGACCAGCCCCAGCGACTGATTGACGATATCGAAGTGGTCCAGCGGATAGTCATCACCAATCACCGTGCCCAGATGCGAGCTATACCGCCCGACCATCCCATCGCACTGCCCCGGTTCACGCACAAACGTTTTCGCAAACAACCGGCAACTTCGATTCGTCCCGTCAAACAGATTGCCGCCACGATCCGTCTTGCCCGGCTGCAATGTCCCCGACCACGAGTAATAGCGCACACCGTTGACCTCTTCCGGCCCGTGCCCGCCCCACGTTTCCGGCAAGCCCTGTGGATAACGCTGGTTGAACAGCGCCACGCCCTCAGTGGTCAGCGATTGATGCGAGGCGTGAATATCCACCGGCAGTTTCGGCCCGTGGTAACCGGTTTCCATTAGCGCCATCAGCCAGCCGACAAAACGCAGCAATGCCTCAAGCACACGACCCTTGGCGCTGTCCGCCGGGTAATGTTTTTGCAGATAGTCGGCCAGTTCCGAACCATGATTCGGTCCGGCGACCGACGTCACCGAGGCCACCAGATCCGGCCGCTTCGCCGCCGCATAGCGCGCCGTCAATGAGCCCTGACTGTGGCCGAACAGGTTGACCTTTTGCGCCCCGGTTTCGCGCAAGATCTCATCGATGCGCGCCAGCAACTGCTCGCCGCGCACCTCTGTGGAGTTGAGCGGCGACACCTGCACCGCAATCACCGTCGCACCACCCCGGCGCAGTGCCTTGACGATGCCGTACCAGTACGGATAGAGCACCAGCCGGATAAACCCGAGCATTCCGGGCACCAGCACCAATGGATAACGCGTCGACATGGGCAAACATCCTTGTGGTCGGTGAGTGGATGCCAGACGTGCAAAACGCCCGCCAAGCATCCTCCCAGATCATGACAACTCAACGACCAGCCTACTTCAGGCCCACCACCCCTGCCACAATCAGCCCTACCGAAACCAGTTTGACCAGCGTCAGGCTCTCACCCAACAGGGCAAAGCCGAGGAACACCGTGCCCAGCGAACCAATCGCGGTCCAGATCGGGTAGGCGATGCTCACCGGCAACTCACGCATCGCCAGGGTCAGGAAGTAGATCCCGCCGACCGCCGCAATCACCGTGGTCAACGAGGGCCACAGCCGGGTGAAGCCCTCGGCGTACTTCATGCCCATGGCGAAGGTCACTTCAAACCCGGCGGCGATCAGCAAGAACAGCCAGGCCACCTAGAACTCCCGGGCAAGGCTGAGCAAACGCTGCTCCGCCTCGGCCACCGATACCGCGAAAGTGCGTTCGGCGGACTCTTCGCCCTCGGCCGCGACCACGCTGACGTCATTGATGCCGATGAAACCCAGCGCCGTGCGCAACCATGGATCGGCGTGGTTCAAGGCTTCCAGTTCACCACCCGGACCGAAGCCGAAGCCACCGCGACTGGTGACGATCAAGGCTTTCTTGCCCTGCAACAAAGGCGTGTACTGGGCGACGCCATTGTCCAGCGTGTGATCGAAGGTCAGCCCCAGGCGCACGATCTGATCGACCCAGGCCTTGAGGCCGCTGGGCACGCTGAAGTTGTACATCGGTGTGGAAATCAGCAGCAGGTCGTGCTCGAACAACTCGCCGACCAATTGATCGCTCAGGGCCAGATCGGCCTGCATCGACAGTGGGCGTGCTTCAGGCTGTGGATAAAACGCGGCGGCGACAAAGGCTTCGTTGACCGCCGGAATCAGTGCCCGCCCGACCTCGCGGCGAGTCACTTGCGCCTGCGGATGACGCACCTGCCAGGCACTGAGAAAATGTTCCGCCAGACGCCGCGAATGGGAACGGTCGCCACGTGGGCTGGCATGGATCGCAAGAATTTTGCTCATCTGAAACTCCTTGAGGCTAGACTTGAGTTGGCGTGTCGTTGCAGATTGCAGGTGTCACCCCTAAGCCTCAAATGAGCAAAAGTCAGTCTGGATGAGTTTATTTCATCCATGGAGTTTTCAATGTTCGCCTCGCTGCCTCTCACCGCCCTGCGCGCTTTTGAATCGGCGTCACGGCTGCTCAGTTTCAAGGCTGCCGCCGAAGAACTGTCGGTCACGCCCACGGCGATTTCTCACCAGATCCGGTCGCTGGAAGACTGGCTCGGCCTCGCGTTGTTCGAACGCCTGCCACGCCAGGTGCGCCTGACCGAGGGCGGCGAGCGCCTGTTTCGCAGCCTGCACGGCGCATTGCTGGAAGTGGCGCAGAGCGTCGATACCCTGCGCCCGCAGCGCAACGCCAGCACGCTGACGCTATCGACCACCGCCGCGTTTGCCGCGCTGTGGCTGGTGCCGCGCCTCGGACGCTTTTATGCGCAGCATCCGAACATCAACGTGCGCCTCGACACCCACTGCGAAGTCATCGATCTGCATCAGGACGCCAGCGTCGATCTGGTGTTGCGCTACAGCCTCGACGACTACCCGAACCTGTACGGTCTGTGCCTGTTCGATGAATCGTTCGGCGTTTATGGCTCGCCCGAGCAAGTGGCGCTGGCCGCGCGGCGTACGCCAACGTTGATCAGCGTGCGCTGGCACAACTCGAAACTGTATGCCCATGGCTGGGAAGCGTGGTGCGCCAAGGCCGAGGAAAACTGGCTGAACCAGCAACCGGCGATCCGCGAATACGACGAAGAACATTACGCCCTGCAAGCGGCGATCGCCGGGCAAGGGCTGGTGCTGGCGAGCAATATTCTGGTGTCGGAGAGCGTCGCCAGCGGTTTGCTGGTGCCGTACAAGGGCGAGGTTCAGGTCGATGGCGCCGGTTACAGCGCGTTGTGTGTGCCGGGGCGTGAGCGGCATCCGCCGGTGCGGGCGTTTTTTGCCTGGTTGCGCGACGAAGCGCAGCGCTCGGGACTGGTGCCAAGGTCGCAGCAAATCGGGTAAAACTTTTTGCAACGCTCATGACTCACAGCTTAGGTAGCGACCGCGTCCGCAGAACGTGGCGACAATCGGATTAGCCTCCAGGAGATCGAAATGAGCGACGACCTGCATCTGTCAGATGTTCAAACCTTGCGCGACCGTGCGCGCCAACACGTCGAGAATGGCGCCGTCACCGAGGGCTACAGCGCCGACCGTGAAGAGGTGCTGCGCTTGCTCAATGAATCGCTGGCCACTGAACTGGTCTGCGTGCTGCGCTACAAGCGCCACTATTTCATGGCCAATGGCGTGAAAGCCCATGTGGCCGCCGAAGAGTTTCTCGAGCACGCCACCCAGGAAGCCGAGCACGCCGACCGTCTGGCCGAGCGCATCGTGCAATTAGGCGGCGAGCCTGAGTTCAACCCCGACCTGCTGTCGAAAATGTCCCACGCGCAATATGTGGCCGGCAACACCCTCAAAGAGATGGTCTACGAAGACCTCGTTGCCGAGCGGATCGCCATCGACAGTTATCGCGAGATCATTCAGTACATCGGCGAGAAAGACCCGACTACGCGGCGTATCTTCGAAGATATTCTGGCGCAGGAAGAAGAACATGCCGATGACATGGCTGACATCCTGAACGACCTCTAAACCCTATCGCGAGCAGGCTCACTCCTACATGTGGAATGCGTTCCCATGTAGGAGTGAGCCTGCTCGCGATGGCGTCTTTCATAACGCTGAAGATTACTTGGTCGGTTTTACGGTGACAGGCGCCTTGCCCGCCTTCATCTGCTCCAGCAACGGCGCACACTGATTCGGCTCACCGCCACTCGGCGCCACCAGCGCCAACAGCCCCGCCGCGGGTGCGGCAATCACGCCCAACGCAACCATCCCCGCTCCACGCAACATCAGCGGCACGGCCTTCACGCCGGCATCCGGCTTGATGAACTTGCCCCGCACATACAGCGGCGAACGCAGGGAGATCAAACGCCAGCCCTTGGATTCCGGCGTTACCGTCAGATCCAGTTGCTCGGTGGCCATGTTCGCCGTGCCGTCGATATAGATGATCGCGTTCTCGGTATCGAAGACAAACAACTGCGTGGTCGCCAGACCGGTCTTGATGTCAAAGTCGGCGGCTGCGCAGTTGATCTTCACTTCCTTGTCGCCAAAGATCTTGCCGACCACATAGTTGCCGACGTTGAGCCCGGCCAGTTCCATCAGCTCACGGCTGATCGCGCCGTCGTTGATCAACATCTTCAATTTGCCGTTGGCGCCGCCCAGCAGCTTGGCCACCGAGTTGCCGCGACCAGTGATATCGGCGTCGCCATTCAGCTCACCAAAACTGGTCTTCATCGGTTCGAAAGTCGGGAACAGCTCTTTGAGTTTGAACCTGCGCGCAGTCAGCTTCGCCCGGCCTTCCAATGGTTCGGTGCGGCCATTGAGGCGAATCTGTGCATCGAGATTACCGCCAGCGACACCGAAGCGCAGCGGCTCCAGGCTGAGTTCGCCGTCGTTGAGTTTCAGGTGGGTATAAAGATCGTTGAACGGCAGTTTCTCGCTGTGGACGATGCGCTTGCCGGTGAACTCGACGTCGGCGTCCATCGCGCGCCAGCGATCAGTCTTGAACTCTTCCACCGGCAGCACTTTATCGGCCGGCTGTTTGCTCTCGCCACCGCGGGCCTTTTGCTTGTCATTGGAGTCGGCGCCGATCAGCGGTGCGAGGTCAGCAAACAACAGTTGATTGGAGAGCAACGCGCCGCTGAGTTTTGGTCGCGGCTGGCTGGCGACGTAGGTCAGGTCGCCATGAATATCACTGCTGCCGATCTTGCCGTTGAACTGCTCATAGGTAAATTTCGCCCCGGCCTCGTCATGCAGCTTGGCGATCAAATGGCCGTCGGTGGCGTACGGTGGCGTATCCGGCAGGGTCACGCCGGTCAGCGGATAGAGATTGCCGAGGCTGGCGCCGGCCAGTTTCAGGCGCAGATCGAGGGCGCCGAGATTGAGCGGATCGGTCAGCGTGCCAGCCAGTTCGATGCTGGTGTCGCCGATCTTCGCCTGGGCCTGCAGCGGGAATGGCTTGCGCGCATCCTGCAAGGCGAGCAACCCGCCGATCTTGCCTTGGCCGGTGAGGTTCTGCCCGTGGTATTGGCCTTTGACCTTCAAGGCAAATGCATAATCCTGCGGCGCACCGCCCTTGTCCTGCGCGGTTTTCGCCGCCTTGGCACCAACGATGTCGCTGTACGGGATCGGCTTGCCCAGCGGATCGATCAGCACATCGAGATTGGTCTTGAGTGTCTGATCGTCGAGGGTGACGTGCCCCTTGTCGAACCCGATCGCGCCGATGTCGACCACCCAGTTCGACGGTTCAGCGTTCGGATCTTTCGGGTCGAACTTGAACGTCCAGTTGGCGCGGCCATCGGCCAGACGCTGCAACTGGGCATTGGGCTCGGTCAGGTCGATGCGCGGAATCACCACCCGTTGCGCCAACAGCGCCAGCGGCGAGATACGCAGCTCAACGCGCTTGAGCGTGACCATCTGCGGTTGCTTCGACCAGTCCGGGTTGCCCAGGCTCAAGTCCTCGGCGACCACGTGCGGCCACGGCACCCACGCGCGCCAGCCACCCTCGTCCGGCTCGCGCTGCCAGATCACCGCGAGATTGCCGTTGATGGCAAACGGTCGGTGCAGTTCTTCCGAGACTTTGGCGTTGAGCGGCGGTTTGATCCGGTTCCAGTCGAAGAACACGATGATCAATACCAGCACGGCCAGTAGCAGCACGAGGATGGCGAAGGTCCAGCTGAAGATTTTTCCAGTGCGCGTCATGCACAAAGCTCCTGATCACGACCGCACGCAAAGACTGCAGCGCACGGCTGAAACGGCGGGCCAAAGCGGCCCTCATGAAATCTACGACTGGCAAACCAGCCGCAGGTTTAATCGAAAGGCCGATTACTGCGCAAAAAGTCGCGCGAAATCTGACCAATCAGTCGAACAGTGTTACCGCGACCGCACTTTTGCGAGGCGCGAGTGAGTCGGAAATACCCACCTCGGTGCAAAACCGTCGGCCGGAAAGCCGCGATCTAGAGCCTCCCGGCAGAACAATCAATTCTGTTGATTATTACCATTGCGTTTATGAACTTTTATATCGACTTATCGAGAGTAGCATTGCCCTCGTACCCACTTTATCGCCCTCCCAAGGAGCAACCCATCATGAAACGCCAATTACTGCTCAGCCTTACCCTGTCGATGCTAGCCAGCACTGCTTTCGCCCTGCCCGCTGCCGACCAAGCGACTCCGCAAGTTAAATCCAGCCACTCGGTATTCAGCCAAACCGTAGCAGCTGATGGTTCGGACCGTACTCCACAAGGCCAGACCCTGGCTGAAGGCGGCCGCGATCGCCTGGAAGAGAAAGGTCTGGTTCAAGACGGCTACGACAAGACTCCTCAAGGTCAAACTCTGGCGTCTGACGGTAGCGACCGCACTCCACAAGGCCAGACCCTGGCTTCTGACGGCGGCGACCGCACCCCACAAGGCCAGACACTGGCTTCTGACGGCGGCGACCGCACCCCACAAGGCCAGACCCTGGCTTCCGATGGCGGCGATCGCACTCCACAAGGCCAGACCCTTGCCGAAGGTGGTGGTGACCGTGTGATCGAACGCAACAGCGCTTTGAGCTAAGCCCATGGCGGCCTCGAAAAAAAGCCCAATCCACGGATTGGGCTTTTGACTTTTCCGGCCCGATAAAATCTTCCGCTGCATGCCCTCCCGTTCGACGCCGACAAAGCCGATTTGCTAGAGTGCGGCGCTTGTCCTGCCAAAGAACACACCCTGCGATGCTGCCCCGCGCCGAACAGAAACAACAGACCCGCAACGCCTTGATGGACGCTGCCCGCCACCTGATGGAAAGCGGCCGAGGATTCGGCAGCCTGAGCCTGCGCGAAGTGACGAAAACCGCCGGGATTGTGCCCACCGGTTTCTACCGGCATTTTGCCGATATGGACGAGTTAGGCCTGGTGCTGGTCAGCGAAGTCGGCCAGACCTTCCGCGAAACCATTCGCTTGGTGCGCCACAACGAATTCGTCATGGGCGGCATTATCGACGCCTCGGTGCGGATTTTCCTCGACGTGGTCAGCGCCAATCGCTCGCAATTCCTGTTTCTTGCGCGCGAGCAGTACGGCGGTTCGCTGCCGGTGCGCCAGGCGATCGGGCGCTTGCGCGAGAACATCAGTTCCGACCTCGCGGCCGACCTGACGATGATGCCCAAACTGCAGCATCTGGATGCCGCCGGTTTGAGCGTGATGGCTGACCTGATCGTCAAATCGGTGTTCGCTACCCTCCCCGACATCATCGACCCGCCCGCCGAAGCCCTGCCGGAGCATCTGACGCCGCAGGCGAAGATTACCCAGCAACTGCGCTTTATCTTTATCGGCCTCAAGCACTGGCAAGGGCTAGGCAGTACCGAGTAACAACCTCTTCCTTACTGATACATCCGGTCCCCTGTAGGCCTTCGCCTGCTCGCGATAGCGGTTTAACAGCTACATATTTGCTGACTGACACTGCGCTATCGCGAGCAGGCTCACTCCTACAAAGGTGCGGTGTCACAGCCTCCATTTGGTGCATTAAAAAATCTTCACGCACCAAAACCTTTCATATTCCCGCAACATCTTGAAACATCCACTACGCTCCGACAGGGATTTCCTACATCTCGTCCGATTGGCAAGGCCCTTGCTCTAGCCAGAGTATTGTCCATAGCTGGAAGTTTTCCGATGCTGGTGATTCACCGCAGAATCGACCCTCAACCCGTCTGGGCCGCCGAGTTGCACCTGACCTTCGAAGCACGGAGCAAAAGCCGTTTGCGCTGTTTCAGTGCCGAGGACGAAGACGTCGGGTTGTTTTTGGAGCGCGGTCAGTCGCCGCTGTATGACGGCGAATGCCTACAGGCTGAAGACGGCCGCATCGTCCGCGTCTGCGCCCGTCCCGAACACCTGTTGCATGTCACCTGCGCCAACGCCTTCGAACTGACCCGCGCTGCCTATCACTTGGGCAACCGCCACGTCGCCCTGCAAGTCGGCGATGGCTGGCTGCGTCTGCTCGACGACTACGTGCTCAAAGCCATGCTGGAACAGCTTGGTGCGCAGGTCGAAGCGATCGAAGCGCCATTCCAGCCGGAGCACGGCGCTTATGGCGGCGGCCATCATCACTCACGACACGGCGACGAAGACTTCAATTACGCGCCGAAACTCCATCAGTTCGGCGTACGCCTGTGAATCCGGCCTGGGCGCTGCTGCGCCTGGCCAGTCCACAGCTGCCGATTGGCGGCTACAGCTATTCGCAAGGTCTGGAAATGGCCGTGGATAACGGCCGCGTCAACAACCCGGACAGCGCGCGGCGCTGGATCAGCGATCAGTTGCTGCTCAACCTCGCTCGCTTCGAAGCGCCGCTATTGCTCGCGCATTGCCAGGCGGCGGCGGATGAACAGTGGGCTGATTTGCAGATCCTTTGCGAAAGCCATCGCGCCAGCCGCGAGACCCGCGAGTTGCATCTGGAAAGCCGGCAGATGGGCTATTCGTTGCAACAACTGCTCAATGGTTTGCCGGAACTCGACGCGCCCGCCCGCGACTTTCTCGATCAATGCCCCGAACCGCATCTGGCCCTATGCTGGGCGTTGGCCGCGCGCGCCTGGGGCATCAACCCGCAGGACGCGCTCGCCGCGTGGCTGTGGAGCTGGCTGGAAAACCAGCTCGCTGTATTGATGAAAACCCTGCCGCTGGGCCAGCAAGCCGCGCAACGCCTGACCAGCGAACTGCTGCCGCTGCTGCAACAGGCGCAGCAGGACGCCAGCCGAATCGATCCCGAACACATGGGCAGCGCCGCGTTTGGTCTGTCCCTGGCGTGCATGGCCCACGAGCGCCAGTACAGCCGACTCTTCCGTTCTTAGGAGAAACACTCGATGAACACACAACCTCTGCGCGTCGGCATCGGCGGCCCGGTCGGTTCCGGCAAAACCGCGTTGACCCTGGCCCTGTGCCTGGCGCTGCGCGAGCGCTACAACCTCGCCGTGGTCACCAACGATATCTACACCCGCGAAGACGCCGATTTCCTCGTGCGCAACGAAGCTCTCGCACCGGAGCGGATCATCGGCGTGGAAACCGGCGGCTGCCCGCACACGGCGATCCGCGAAGACGCCTCGATCAACCTTGAAGCGGTCGATCAACTGAACCGGCGTTTTCCGGGGCTGGATCTGATTCTGGTGGAATCCGGCGGCGACAACCTCTCGGCGACTTTCAGCCCGGAGCTGTCCGACCTGACCATCTACGTGATCGACGTCTCGGCCGGCGACAAGCTGCCGCGCAAGGGCGGACCGGGGATCTGCAAATCCGATCTGCTGGTGATCAACAAGATCGACCTCGCACCGCTGGTGGGCGCCTCGCTAGAGATGATGGACAGCGACACCAAACGCATGCGCAACGGCAAGCCGTTCGTTTTCAGCAACCAGAAAACCGGTCAGGGCCTTGAGCAAATCATCGCCTTCATCGAACGCCAGGGCCTGCTGACCGCAGCCTGATTCACTGCTCAACAAGGAAGCTTATCCATGACACTCAAACGTATTCTTGGCGCCGTGGCGCTGCTGCTGACGCCGGCATTGGCTTTCGCACACCCGGGGCATGGCGACAGTGGCTTGATCGCCGGTATCAGCCACCCGATCGGCGGCCTCGACCATTTGCTGGCGATGGTGGCGGTCGGTTTGTGGGCGGCGCAGCAGCAAGGCGCGGCGCGCTGGGCGCTGCCGTGCACATTTGTCGGCACCATGTTGATTGGCGGCATGCTTGGGTTTGAAGGGCTGAAATTGCCGGCGCTGGAAAGCGGGATTGCCGCGTCGGTGCTGGCGTTGGGTCTGGCGGTGGCACTGGCGGTGCGTCCGCCGTTGGTCATGGCGGTGGTGGCGACGGCGGTATTTGCGCTGTTCCATGGCGTGGCGCATGGCTTGGAACTGCCGGACATGAGCAGTCCTTGGGCGTATGCGGCGGGTTTTGTGGCCGCGACAGCTGCACTGCATGCGGCGGGTTATGCCGTAGTGCGTTTCCTGCCTAAGGCTGCGGCACCGTTGGTGCGCCTTGCAGGTGCTGCCTCAGCAATAACAGGCGCCTGGCTGCTGGCAGGCTAATCTCCATCGCCTGTACCGGTCTCATCGCTGGCAAGTCAGCTCCCACAAGGATATTTGGTGTTCACACAATTGTGGACTGACCCAATCACCTGTGGGAGCTGGCTTGCCAGCGATGACGGCCGATCAGACACCAAGACTCTAACGGCCGCCGCTCTGCTACCATGTCGCGCAATCGCCCCAGCCGTGACGACGTCCGCCCATGCCCCACGCTTCCCGCTCCACCTCCCTGCCTGAATTGACCGCCCTGTTTGGCGCTGTGCAACAGCACTTCGTCGACGTGATCGTGCCGCTCTGGCAAGGCCCGGGCTGGAACGCCGACATGGCGTTGCCCTATGAGGCGCTGGACGCCGCGCATCAGCCGCTGCCACCGCAGCGCTACCGGGCGATGGCCTGTGCGCGACAGCTGTATCTGTTTTCCAGTCTGATCGGAGTTGTGGATAACGCTGAAGTCCGTGCGGCGGCGCTGTTCCGCTCCTTGCAACGGCACTTTCATGATGCCGATCATGGCGGCTGGTTCTATAGCATCGATGCCCAGGGCAAGCCGCTGGATCAGCGCAAGGATCTCTACACCCACGCGTTTATCCTGTTTGCCTGCGCGCATTACTGGGCAAAGTCCGGCGATCCGCTGGTCGAGTCGACGCTGAACGCGGCCCTGGAAATCATTGGCCGACGCTTCGCCACCGGCGATGGATTGTACGAAGCCTGCCTGGAACGCGACTGGATCACCCTGCAAACCGGTCCGCTGCAAAACCCGTTGATGCATCTGGCCGAAGCATTCCTCGCGACCCTTGCCGTGCGCGAAGATGCCCAGACGCAGAAAGCACTGCTGGAGTTATGCACAGCCATGCACAAACGGTTCGTCGATCCGCAATATGGCGTGTTGATGGAGAAGCCGCTCGGCGCTGTGGATAACTGGTATGAGCCGGGGCACCAGTTCGAATGGTATTTCCTGCTCGAATCGTCGCCGTTGCTGCGCGGTTCAAAACTGCACGCCGCACTGGATCGGGCGTTTGCCTTCACCGAACAATACGGCGTGGTGCAGCCATCTGGCGCGGTGCGGGCAATGCTCGATCTGGAAATGGACGGACGCCCGCGAGACTCGACCCAGCGGATCTGGGCTCAGGCGGAATATCTGCGCGCGCTGACCTTGCGTCAGGGCAGTGAAGCGGTGGTGCTGCGCCAGTTGCAGGCGTTGCAGCAGCGATTCCTGCATGCGGGTGGCTGGCATGAGTGTCGGGATGAGTTGGGCGAGGTTAGCCGCAAGGACATGCCTTCGACTACGCCGTATCACTTGGCGACTTGCTATAGCGGCCTGGCTGAATATCTGCGCTGACGGATAAATAGCTTTCGCGAGCAGGCTCACTTCTACAGGGGAACGCATTCCAAATGTAGGAGTGAGCCTGCTCCGGGCGGCGATCCGACGAATGGCCGTTACGTGGTCTTCAGGCAATCCATTTCTTGTCCCCGGTAAAACTGATGGTCAACCAGCGCGCCGCATCCGGCCTGCCCAGTTTCGCCGAAATCTCCTCGCGCAACGCATCCAGCTGTCCGACATTGCTCAACGCATAATCCGCCGGCAACACCACATGAATCTCGATAAACCGTGCCCGTCCGTGCTTCTGCACGTACGACACGTAATCATCGAAACCATGCTCGGTTTTCGCCGCCTCCATCACCTGCCGGACCTGATCATCCAGTGTATCCGGCGCAATCCCCAGCACATCGCGTAAGGCCGGGCCAAGGATCTTGAACGCTGGCGGCAACATGGTCAGCGCCAGCACGATCAGGATCAACGGGTCGACATACACCGCCCACTCGCCATAGCCCTGGGACTTGAGCAGCAACGCCGCGAGGAAACTGATCAACAGGCCCACGGACAGCATCGCGTCCACCAGCCAGCTGATGTTGTCGAACTGGATCAGGCTGGATTTGAGCTTGCGGTTACGCCGACGCACGTAGAAGAAATAAGCGAACTCGACAACGGTAAACACCGCCGCATAAATGATCACCAGCCCCAGTTCGATCTCGCGACCACCGTTGATGATGCCAAACACGCCGTTGAGAAACGCGTAGATCGCGATCAACATCAGGAAGCTGCCTTCGATCAGCAGCACCATCGGCTCCAGGTGCCAGAAACCGAACTGGAAACGGTGATTGCTTTCCTTGGCGATCAACTTGGCCGTGATCAACATCAGGACTTTGATGAACGTTGCGATCAGCGAGAAAAAACCATCGAACAGGATGGATTGCGAACCAGAAACAAAACCGGTGACGATCCCGGCAATCGCCACAGCCAACATCAGAATGGTCGATTGTTTGAGCAGTGCCTGCTCACCTCGGTTACTCACTTTGACTCCTCGAAAAACCTTGAAAACCGCGGGGTGCGGTTGGGTTGTTGCGAGGGGAGTTTACCTTATCGCCATTTTTTGCCTGTTCTGGCCTCATCGCTGGCAAGCCAGCTCCCACAAGTATCGAGCCGTTCACAAGATTTGTGTACGCCAATAAACCTGTGGGAGCTGGCTTGCCAGCGATTGGCCTTAACGCGGTGTCAGGCCTTATTGCGCTCAATGGCAAACCCGGCCCAGGTCTGGCTCACCGGCATCAATTCCAGGCTGTTGATGTTGATGTGCGCCGGCGCATTCATCACCCAGAAAATCGTTTCGGCGATGTCCTGCGGCTGGATCGGCTCGGCACCGGCGTAAGTCGCGTTGTAACGCTCCTGATCGCCAGCAAAACGCACCAGTGAGAACTCGCTCTCACACAGTCCTGGCTCGATGTTGCTGACCCGCACACCGGTGCCCTGCAAGTCGCAACGCAGGTTCAGCGAGAACTGTTTAACGAACGCTTTGGTCGCGCCATACACGTGGCTGCCCGGGTACGGATAGTTGCCCGCGATGGAGCCAAGGTTGACGATGCCGGCGCCACGGCCATGGGCAATCAGGCGCGGCAGCAGCAGGCGGGTTGCGTACATCAGGCCTTTGACGTTGGTGTCGACCATAGTGTCCCAATCGTCCAGATCGCACTTCGGCGCCGGGTCCACGCCCAGTGCCAGACCTGCGTTGTTGATCAGGCCACGCAGCTTGGCGAACGATGGCGGCAAGTTGGCAATCGCCTCCTCCATCGCCTTGCGATCGCGCACATCGAGCACCAAGCCATGCACTTCGGTCTGCTTCGACAGCTCGGCGCACAGCGCATTGAGGCGTTCTTCACGACGACCGGTCAGCACCAGTTTCCAGCCAGCCTCGGCAAAACGGCGGGCACAGGCTTCACCAAATCCGGACGTCGCGCCGGTGATAAACAGGGTGTTGGACATCGTGTTCTCCTTGCTTCGACCGCCGGGGCAGCCCTTGGAATAGAAAATCAGCAGGCAGCATGCCCGCCCGCGCATTCACGGGCAACACCCACAAGCTGTACAAAAAACAACCAATCGCACCAACGCTATAGCAACCGTGGCCTGTAGCCATGTGCACGCATGTTATCCACAGTCCCTTCCACAGTTTCCGGGGGCAAGTGCAAACGCGCAAAGCCGCGCCACACAAGGCTTTGCGGGCGAAATAGAAAGTTTTTTGCTTGACCCTGAAGTGGCGGATGTGCGGGACATGGCATTTTGCACGAGCGGACAGTCAACACAGTGATTGCGCGAGGCCAGTAATTACGGCCCTCAGCGCAGTCTTTCCAGAGTTTAATCACAGACTTATCCACAGGCTTGTTGACATGCAATGGCCGCTGAGGCGGCACCCAAAAAAAGGTTGACAACGACGTCTCCCGCTCTCGTAAAAATGCCTGATCAAAAAACAACCACATCCTTGCAGGCCACGGCGCACAAGGCGCGCAGCCAGATACACCCACGTTATTCACAGCCAGCTCCACAGTAACCGGGGACAAGTCAAAACTGTGGAAAAACAGCCATTTGCAGCGTCTATATGTCGCGCTTTGGCAGCTTGGGGAATTTGTTTTCCACAATTCCACGCAAGACTTGAAATCACTGATCAATTCCCTGTAGGAGCTGCCGAAGGCTGCGATCTTTTGATCTTTAAAGACAACATCAAAAGATCGCAGCCTTCGGCAGCTCCTACACAGGCGTGCGGTATGTTTGCGGAATGAAAAAGCCCCGGGACTTGCGTCGCCGGAGCTGTGCATAACGCTGGAAGAATCAGTGCCCGCCCAGATAGGCGTTACGCACCTCCTCATTCACTAGCAACTCTTTACCCGTGCCGGTCAGGCGAATCTCGCCGTTGACCATCACATACGCGCGGTCAGACAGTTTCAGCGCATGGTTGGCGTTCTGCTCGACCAGAAAAATGGTCATGCCGGTTTTCGCCAGTTCACGCAGGGTCGCAAAGATCTGCTTCACCACAATCGGCGCCAACCCGAGGCTAGGTTCATCGAGCAGCAACAGCTTCGGTCGACTCATCAGTGCCCGAGCAATGGCGAGCATTTGCTGTTCACCGCCAGACATGGTCATCGCCCGTTGGTTACGTCGCTCTTCCAGCCGTGGAAACAGCGTAAACATGCGCTGCATGTCCTCTTTGGCGTACTTGTCGCCAATCGGGATGGTGCCCATCAGCAGGTTCTCCTCGACGGTCATGTCGGGAAACACCCGCCGCCCTTCCGGCGACTGCGCAATGCCGTTGGAAGCAATGTAGTGCGAGGACTTGTGGGTGATATCGACGCCTTGATAAAGGATCTGCCCGCCCGCGGCCCGTGGCTGGCCGAAGATCGACATCAGCAACGTCGATTTCCCCGCCCCGTTGGAGCCGATCAGGCTGACGGTTTCCCCTTCATTGATCTGCAGCGACACACCTTTGAGGGCCTGGATCGGACCGTAGAAGACGTCGAGGTCTTTGAGTTCGAGGATCGGTTGCGTCATACCAGCTCCTCTTCATCGGCGCCCAGATAGGCCGCGATCACTTTCGGATCGTTGCGGATCGCTTCAGGCCCGCCTTCGGCGATGACGATGCCGTGGTCCAGCACCACGATGTGATCGGAAATGCTCATTACCATGCCCATGTCGTGTTCGATCAGCACCACGGTCAGATCGTGCTCGTCGCGCAGCAGCCGGATCATCGCGCTCAGCG
>Ga0307510_10001776_pt1 | contig 24059 bp, 24 predicted proteins | sample 12_EM_MG_FD_207224 | JGI IMG/M metagenome (GOLD analysis project Ga0307510, IMG submission 207224) | Populus trichocarpa ectomycorrhiza microbial communities from riparian zone in the Pacific Northwest, United States - 12_EM | ecosystem: Host-associated > Plants > Roots > Unclassified | place... | reverse complement strand
AAAATACTGCTCGGGCGGGACGACGTCAACCCCGACAAGCCCGATATCGACGGCTTGACGCCCCTCTGTTGCGCTGCTTGGAATGGGCACGCGGGAGTGGTTAAAATACTGCTTGGGCGGGACGACGTCAACCCCGACAAACCAGATAAGGACGGCCTAACGCCACTCTGTCGCGCTGCTTGGAATGGGCACGAGGGAGTGGTGAAAATGCTACTCGAACGGGACGAGGTCAACCCCGACAAACCAGATATGTACGGTCGAACGCCGCTCTGTTGTGCTGCTTGGAATGGGCATGAAAGAGTGGTGGAAATACTGCTCGGACGGGACGACGTCAGCCCAGACAAACTAGATAAGGACGGCTTAGCGCCACTCTGTTTCGCTGCTTGGAATGGGCACGAGGGAGTAGTGAAAATACTGCTTGGGCGGGGCGACGTCAACCCTGACCAACCATATAAGGATGGCCGAACACCACTCTGTTGTGCTGCTTGGAATGGGCACGAGGGAGTGGTGAAAATACTGCTTGGGCGGGACGACGTCAACCCCGACACGCCCGATATGAACGGCTCAACGCCACTCGGTTTTGCTGCTTGGAATGGGCACGAGGGAGTGGTTAAAATACTGCTCGGACGGGACGACGTCAACCCCGACAAGCCCGATATGAGCGGCTCAACGCCACTCTGTTTTGCTGCTTGGAATGGGCACGAGGGAGTGGTGAAAATACTACTCGAACGGGACGACGTCAGCCCCGACAAGTCCGATGCGAACGGCCTTGCACCCCTCTGTTTTGCTGCTTATAAGGGGCACGAGGAGGTAGTGAAAGTACTCCTCGGACGGCGCGACGTCAACCCCGACAAGCCCGATATCGACGGCTTGACGCCCCTCTGTTGCGCTGCTTGGAATGGGCACGCGGGAGTGGTTAAAATACTGCTCAGACGAGACGACGTCAACCCCGACAAACCAGATAAAGACGGTCAAACGCCACTCTGCCTTGCTGAGAAGAATGGGCACGAGGCAGTGGTGAGAATACTGCTTAATCGTGCCAAGGTTGCGGCGTGCGGCCGCAACCCAGGATATTCGCAGGCTCACAACCTGGGCACTCCTCCTGAGTGCCCGACAGCTCAACATGACTTTGTGGCTCAACATGACTTTGAGGTTCAACATGACTTTATGGTTCAACATGGCTTTGTGGCTCAGCATGATTTTGAGGTTCAACATGACTTTATGTTTCAACATGACTTTGTGGCTCAGCATGATTTTGTGCTTTATTTTAACAATTCAGATCATAACTAGAGTTATTAATATATATCATTATTTCAGTTAATTTAAATAAACCCAATTAATAAAAATCATTTACTAATATCTTCGCACATAAGAATAAAAAATTATGAGAAAATCATGAAATGGTAAAAGAGTAATTTCTATCAACCTACTACTATTCCATATCAGCTTCATCAAAAACTATGCCAAAAGCCCCATCTTTTATTCATCCAAGCCAGCCCATTAAGCCATAGAGAGGTGTCAAAATGGAAATTCAAGCAGCCATTGAATCACTCTGCACAAATCCAAACCTGTATCCAAATCTTGCAGAGATTGTATGCAACTACAAGATACCCCTTTCACATCTACGACCACAACTACCAGGCTGTTATATTATCATTATCCTCTAACACTTTATTTAGCCACAAAGTGATATTGAGCCACACACTGATATTGGCCCACAGACTAATGTTGAGCCACAAAATCATGTTGAGCCACAAAGTCATGTTGAGCTGTCAGGCACTCAGGAGGAGTGCCCAGGTTGTGAGCCTGCGAATATCCTGGGTTGCGGCCGCACGCCGCAACCTTGGCACGATTAGACGGGACGACGTCAACCCCGACAAACCTGATAATGACGGTCACACGCCACTCAGTTTTGCTGCTTAGAATGGGCATGAGGGAGTGGTGAAAATACTGCTTAGACGGGACAACAACCCCGACAAAACAGATAAGGACGCCCAAACACCACTCTGTTGTGCATCTTGGAATGGGCATGAGGGAGTAGTGAAAATACTACTCGGACAGGGCGATCTCAACCCCGACAACCCCGATAAGGACGGTCAGAAACCACTTTGTTGTGCTGCTTGGAACGGGCACGAGGGAGTTGTGAAAATACTACTCGGATGGCACGATGTCAACCCCGACAAACCAGATCAGGACGGCTTAACGCCACTCTGTTGTGCTGCTTGGAACGGGCATGAGGGAGTGGTGAAAATACTGCTTGGGCGGGACGACGTCAACCCCAACACCCCCGATGAGCACGGCCAGGCACCCCTCTGTTCCGCTGCTGCGAATGGGCACGAAGGAGTAGTGAAAACACTACTCGCCCGAGACGGCATCTGTCCTGACAAACCAGATGAAGACGGCCATACACCACTCTGGTGGGCTGCTAACCGCGGCCACCTTGGCGTGATAGCGCTGCTGCTGCCCCTAGAATCTGCCCCCCCAGCCGCACCCATGCCCCCCTCCCTGCCCTCCCCGGGCACTAGCGACCTACGCACCCCGTCTTCAAGCATTGCAATATCCCAATGAAACATATATTGCCGCCCCTGTCTCCCTCCCCACATCCCCGCCCGACCCCCCCAGCCACCTTGCACCAACCGCAGCCCTTCCTTTCTTCCTACCATAAGCCTGCAATAAAAACTCAGCTTGAATATCTTCCTCTAGTCTAAGGAAATCATACACGATCAGAGTATTCATATCTATCACACCCCCCCCAACCCACCTATTTCCTTTGCAATCCCGTCAATATTTGCAAGCCTCTGTTTATCACCTAGAGTTTATCATTAGTGGAGGGTTATTCCTATTGTATCGAGATAAGCTAGCCTGGCTTGGAGTTTCCATCTTACCTACTTCATTATTGTTTCCCAGCTATAGATCTCCTTTCCGCATTTATTGTTCATTTATTTTATTTTTCCCCTTCTCAAATGTAACTTAAATATTAGCGTTGTTTAGATATAGAGGAGAAAAACATAAACTGCAAGTATAATACCATAACGACGTAGAAGCTAGCCATGGTACTAACCAAACTATGACAGTAATTAGTTGCTACCACTTGAATAGGAACACCTCAACGCCCATAACGCATCTGCCACTGCCCTTCAGGCGCGAGATCAAGAAAGCCATACACAATTTTTAATCTTTCCCACCGGCAAAAATTAATACACTAAGCGTCCTTTCAGCTATGCAACTGACTCCCACTCTACGGGTACTGTACTCTACAAACCCGAAATACTCGCAATGTGTTGTACTGTGCAACCGCGGGGCCAAAGCCCTGGTGATGGGGCAACCCCACGCATCGTCTGTGCCTTGCCCGCCCCCACTTATGGGACCGAATATAAGCACGATCAGAGGATATTTCACCACACTTCAAAATTAAAATTAAGGAGCAAGAGTAGCACCCAAATTAAACTAACAATTAGGGACAGCGCTTTACAGTCCAGTCCAGTTTATCCAGACAAGAGTTCAGCTCGATAGTCTAACCCAGCAACCCCCTCCCAGAACTGACAGTAGATAGCAGGCGCACGCTGCAAGCAAACCAACGGACAAACATTCAGAAACAGACACCTATCCATCCACCCATTACCCCCTTTCTTTTTCCTTTTTAGACCGAGGGGGGGGGGGGGGGGCCCAGGTTCAGAAACTCGACTGGAAGCTAATTACCAACATTTCCTCCACTACCATATTAGACCAAACCAAACCAAACCGGACAGAGCAAGACATGGCAGTACAGTACAGAAACAAAAGCCCGAATAGCAGAATAAACCCGACTGAACTCCCCCAGCAATACCGTATTCACAAGCGCAGGGAAGTCCAGCCCGTTCGATAATAACTCATTGGCGGCAGCGAGTATAGTACAGTACAGTGCTCCACATCATCCCCAACAGAAGATCCAGCATACAAGCCAAGCCAACTCCGATCCCCGACGGCATTCGCCTCACCTACGGTCATCGCACCAGTAGTCTTCCGCACTTACCACCCAACAAGACCAACCGATACCCCAATCCTACCCAAGCACCCGGTGATGCAACCCCCGAGTGAGATTCCATGTACCAAATTCCAAGGAAACCACCTGCAAACACCGCGGCCCCTTCTAGCACGACAAAAATAACCTAGAATGCACGATTTCTTGTGCTTATGCCTCATGACTATCGGTTGTAGCTGATGGGTATGGGTGGGATGTGTAGCCTGTGATAGATATTTTTTCCCCGGTACGGGGTATAATGCAATGGTTAGAACTCGCCTTTGCTTAAGAGAATCAGCACAAGCCCGGGATACAATCCCCAAGCCTTAATTACATCTGTTCAACTTTTACTACCAACTCTACCACAAGAGCAGGTGTCTGATGCAGATATCCTTACAAGCGTTGACACAACTAAAGTCGGCGGGAATACGATAGCCCCACACGATCTACTTGCATTATTCTCAAGCACACGACCGACACTACACACCGCCACAGTCTATCACTGACTAAACACGCAATTAGCCTGCCTGAAGGAAATGCAAAAGAGATAGCTATAAAAAAAAGGAGACAAAAAGAATGAAGAATGAACGCCAGAATAGCCCCTACTAAAACTATATACAATTTACATTTAGAAAAAAAGAAAAAGAAAGAAAAAGCTAATTCAATTCCATTTCAAACCGAGCAAACCTAGAGATACATTTATCAGAAAAGAGCAAACAACCAGATCTATCCATCCGCTCTATGTGCCCATCATTCTTGCACGTTCGCAATAGCAATGGTCGGGGCAACGGTGGGAGGCACTTCAGCGGCTGTGGGTGGAGCATCTTCTCCGTGATTGTGAAGCTGTTCCCCGGTAAGGTAGACCTCGTCAATAATGCTCTGCTTCCAGGAGGCCACAAGGATCCCCCAAAGATAGCCTAACCCGATGAGGAAGAATATTGCAAAGACTGCAGGGTAACTGTAGCGGTATATTTGGCTAATCCTTTCTGCAGGGGCGTTTTTGACTATTGGCTCGTTAGTATGGAGTTATAATAGGAATAGGGGAGAGGTAAGGGGAACTTACGGAAAGTGTTGGCCGCGATGGAGCCTAGAGCCAGGGGGAGTAGTAACGCTACAAGCATAAAGCCCCCAGCAGGAGCGATAAAGTGTTTGGTTGCAAGTTTGACGTCCGGGTCCAGATAACCGCGTGCGACTACGCCCCGCAAAGACCGCGCCCAGGCGCTATCCCTATTAACTAAGAGCATCCGACCCATCATCTTAATGTAAAGAACTCCGAGTGTCCAGTCTTGGATAAAGTGGATCACGTGCTGCTTATCATTTGAGAAGTAGGTGTGAATGGGGATGATGACATAGAACTCTATCATCAGCGCCAATAATGTAGGGAGCACAATGCCGAATGCTGTGAGGACGTATGAGATTTTAGCAACGCGCACAAGCCATTTCCCTATTGCCCGCCAGAGACTCTCGCTTTCCCTTGCGGTACGTATTCCTCTTCTAACCAAACTCCTTGCCAATTTCCATTTCGCCCCAGCGTAGACAAAGGCTCCAATAATGTAAATCCCGACACTAAAAGCGTAAATATCATTCAGTTTAATGTTCGGGGGCACTAGCTGCTTCAGTACGGTCCTTCCAAGAAGTAGCGGGCCGATGGTGACCCCAATGCCTGTAAAAGCAGCAAACCCCCAAATAGCCAAGACAAGGAGCCCGATTCGTGTCTTGAACCAAGGCGGAAGATAGACAAGCTTAAAATCAGGAGAATTGGGACCATTTGTTGAATCGACAGGGTCCTCTTGCTCATCAAGGCGAACGTCATCCTCGGTGACAGGAATGAAGACCCTTCTCCCTTTGGGCCTTCGGACAGAATCCGAGGCCGGCGCTCTAACATATCTCCCGTCTCTCTGAAAATAAACCTCAACATCGGCTCCCCTAGTTTCCTTCGCGGTATCCGCTTCGACCGGGACGTCAATGTCCCCTTTTTTGCGCAACAGCCGAGCAGCCCAGCCTTGCCGAACATGGTGTCCCTCTTCATCTGCCATCCTATCCCCAAACATGAAGCTGGTCAACCTCAAGAAGCGAGCGCACCTCCTAAACCACCATCCGTACATCTTCTGTAGCCCGTCAGACGGTTTGACAAACTGGACCGCGATAGGCATAAAGAAGTTGTAGAACAACAAATCCACGGGAAATTCGAGCACAGGCTCATTAGACGACCAATGGATGGGGAGCACAGATTCGGTGGCCAGGTGTAACGACCAGACTACCCCACCCAAGCAAACAATTACGAGAACGCCATAAATGAGTGCGCTGAACCCTATTTTCCGCAGTTGCATCATAACAGGCCTGTCAAGTACGTCTTTTACCGGGTGGAAGTTGGGGTCATCGGGATCTCTGATAAAGTCTTTTGCAATGTTAGCGGCATTCTACGAAAGGGTGGATGTTTCCAACTCACAAAGCACACCCGATCTCATAATCTTCCGGCACATTGAGACAAAGAGAGCGAAATGGAACATATAACATGTCCCAACAAACCAGTGTACGAACACGCTTGTCAATGGAAAGTCGGCAAAAAACTGAATCCGTGAGAGGATCGTGGCTTCCTCGAAGAGAGGCAACAGCGCGAAATCTGAGAAGAAAAGAAAAAAGAGTGTCAGTCACTGCAGAACGAGTTACAAGAGGTAGACTCACCAAGGAGCAACCCGCAGTAGAGAGGAAATGCGAGCATCTCGATTCCTATGATCAGCACAACCTTCATCACTCCTCCAGCCTGTGACAGTAACTCAACAGCAATCTTTTCCAGCACTCTTCCGTTTAGAGCAAGATCCCTCTTTCTAGCACTTCGAAGATAGAGCATTCCAACGATCGTGAAGAGCGAATACCCAATAAATACCGCAGTGACTCGATCCCACACGCTCCAAACGTAGACAGGATCTAGTGATGAGAGGTTTTCGGGAGAGATATCCTGGGTGGTAGCGTTCGTAGCATTTTGCTGGCTCCGAAAAAGAGCGGCAATAGCTTTTGTAAAATTAGAATTGAAGAGTGCAACCGGTGTGGAGACGTCAACACCTTTGTCCCGGGGAAAGGAAAGCGAGTATGTCTGATTAGTTCCAAATCCTAACTTCTCTATTGCCCAATTAACTCCAAGAGAAGCTTTCAACCACCCCTGCCGGGTTAAAGCAGACACTGGTGGGGCACCGGTTGACGGAAAGGTCCTCAAATCCATACAGATCGACTTGAGATTGGCCATCTTCTGTGTAATCCTGTCCTGACCGTCTAGGGCCAACCGTTTAAGGATGTCGGACAGGAACAAGCTGGAAGAAACCCCCGAAAACACTGGAACAACACGTTCAATCGGCCTGAATAGGAAGCGCATGACTTGCTCCACAACCAACAGGAGCGAAAAGAGAAGACATGTTGAAAATTCAACGGCAAATTCTGCAACGAAAGAAACTACGGTGGTGGGCACCTTGATGAGGAAGAAGATAGGGTTTGCCTAATAAGTAACGTTAGAAAGTCAAGATTGATCTCGTGTGTGGAGGGAGTCCTGTACCAGAATTATCATAACGATTTTTCCCATAACATACGGGAAGGCAACACCGAGTGCTACAGTAGTTGTTATCAACACAATACTAAAGGCTACGTTTTGGAGCAGCCCAGCAAGTGGTCCTCTCATCCCAATCAGCTCCATGATACCATCAAAATCATCGGCAGCATCTTCGTCGGCTATCGCTGCCTGCAGGGCATCTGGGAGTAATTCAATAGCAGGCCCACCACCAACTTCATTTCCCTCGTTATCTTCAGCATCAGTAGCATCATCAGCGCCATCCTCGGTCTCGGTGTCATTTTCTGCTATCGCTTGCTCAACTTCCCGTGCAATGTCCACATCAGCATCCGTGCTCGACCAATCAAACGGCCGAGCTGGCTGATGTGGGGCAGGTTCTTGTACAGGTGCCGGAGATCCCTGGATAGCCCCAGCCTCCACATCCCGTGCTCCAGATTTGATAGTCGGTGCCTCTATATTCCGGCCCCAAAACACACGTTCCATGCTCTGGGCACCTGTGTTCATCATGCCTCCCGCCTCATCACAACCCTGGCGGGTATCCTTCCCTAGCTCGATGCGGACCAACTCATCACCTACATGGGTAGTTGATCTAGAATGATCCAGTAAAGAGCCGCTAGTTGTTGGAGTAGAGGGGAGAGAAATTGACGGCGGTGGGTATCGAGCGGCGACAGGTGTTGGAGTCCTAACCCTGATAGGATCTGACTTTGCTTCGAACGCAAAATTAGGGTGACTTGTCACTGCAAAATCTAAAGAGCCCGCCGCCGACGATTCGTAATAGGGGGAAAGATCAACATGGGTAGATGGTGTTTTGATCTCTTTCCCTTTCCCTTTCCTTTTAGAATCAATCATATCGTCTTCCTCTTCCTCATCTTCCCATTGATCTTCATTATCAATTGAATTCTCATAAGCTTGAAAATGGGACTCGGGTTGTTTTCCTTTATTAATTTGACCTTCGGTGGAACCCGAGCTTGTGCTTTCGCCGACGGCAGCAATTTTGGGTGACCCATTTCCAGAAAAGTTGTACAAAGGTCTTTCCTTACCCGGAACACCCTTATCAATAATGCCTCTATTACAACCGACAGGTGATGGCGCTCTACCGGATCTTGCCGGGGTCTGGTTCCCACTGGAGTTTCCACTCTCGGGAGTGTATACAGGAGACGGTGTCTGGTCGCGACCAAAGGAAAATTCAAACTGGTATGGAGTCGATGCGCTAGGACCTTGGGAGCCGCGATCAGAAGCCTCGGGCCTCTCCTCCATCGCCCTTCGAATCTCTGCAGGCTGCGACATCGCTTTACGATTAACTTGAGGACGCCTCATAGACTGATTAGAGCTCTCGCCCAAGTCCCCCAACCTATTAGTCGTTGGTTCAGAACCTCCACCACCCAAAAGATAACCTTGACCATATTTCTGCATGGTTTGGACGTCCGTATTTGGATTCGAAAAATCCGTGGGCCAAGCTTGAACAGAATCCACTCCAGGATCATCCAGTCCTGGGTCAGCTGCAGGTGCAGCCCCGGGGGGTGGCCTTCGCCTCCTTGGATTAGCAATAACCCTATCCCTATGAGGTATGGGTTGCCATTCATCCCTAAATTGCTCAAGCGCACGAGCTAATTCATGCTCACGCGCAAGGCGATCCTGTGGTGGTGGTGGGTTTATTTGAGGCAATTGAATATTCTCAGCCTGAGGTGCCTGAAGGTCGTCCAGCTGTGGTAGTGCTACAGCGCCCCCTAAAGCGGGTTGCTGCTGGACGACCCATTCACGAATCAAAAAGATCAAAATGAATGATATGACTATTAGTGCTGTCAACAGTTGGCCCTCAAAGATGTCCACGATAACTCCGTTTACCGCAGGATATCGGGTAAAGTTGTGGAAGGGGCTCGGATCAATAAAGAGTCCTCCCAGTCGAACCCGAATGGTGATGGTTCCATTAGAAAGTGTATCGTTGATGGCAGTGGTGACGTTGGCTGCTACCTTACCCCCATTGACCGGGCTCATCACCGGCCCAGACAATAAAGGAGATCTAAGAAAGCCCATGATACCGCTGCCAAAAGCCGAACTCGTCATATTCATAACTGCACTCGATACCGTAGGTGTCCCAGGTAAATTTGTGAGGGGTGTTGCAGTTGCCGAGGCTGTCCCCGTACGATTATACGCTTGATCCGTCCACCACCCACCATCGCTCAACCAGAACCACATCCTCCACATCCATCTAACACAATACGGTAACCCGCCCAGCCATACGCAGCCAACCAGCAGTGCTCTTGCCCAAAGAAGAAGATTTTTGAACAGATGCCGAAGCAATCTATTCAGGAACAATGGCGTCGGGAGAGTAGTAGGCATATGAGGATCGTAGAGTTTCGTGAAATGAAAAGGAGTCTTGCAGAGCTCGCAATGCTTTTTCTGAGAATGTTGCAGCCACTCCAGCAAACTATAGCACGGAGAGAATGTCAGTATGCAATTCACCAGCACCGGAGTGAACGGGTCCGCCTAAGAGGGAAAAAACGGCATACCAGTCTTGGTGAACGAATTTAATGGAGCCACTACACTTGCAGGGATGAAACAAAGGTTCCTCCCTCGATCCTTCGGAACGACATATACGACAATGATCGGGTTCACCATTGCCGTTCAAACCGGCCGAGGATGCGTTATAGGCAGGGTCGTTCATGATGTCTACCTGCGGACCCGATCCTGAAGCCATAATTATGGTAAAGTAAAAGCGGAAGAAAAGGTGGTGGGGAGAAAAAGAGAGGAAAGAAGAGAAAGGAAAGGTGGAAGGAAAAGTGGAAGATGACCAAGGAACGATGTGTCGGTAGAGCTGGAATGGGTGATCTTGGGGTTTATTAGAAAGAGTTGGAGGGTTCTAGACCACCGGCACCGTACTAGAGCTCCAAGGTTCGGGGGTTAGTGGGAGAGGAATGATGACGATGGTTATGATGAAAACGGAGCATGCAACGACTCGCGGTCGCCGCCGCCACAACAACCACTTGAAAGATACTTGGAAGGCACGCGCAAATATGGGTAGAGGTGACTTGGGCGAGCAACAGGGAATCTCGAATAAGGGCCGGGGGAGTAGGGGGAGTAGGGGGAGAGGCGGAGAGGCGGAGAGGGATGAGAGTTACAGTTTGGTGGGAAGGGGACGATAATGTAAGGTAACGTAATGCGATGGTCGCTATGAGAGAGGAGACGGGGACGGGGATGGGCGATTGACAAGGTACGGCAACACCGGTACTTGCAGACTCCTGTGCAGAGGTTGAGCAAAAGTAGAGGGGAAAAGGAAGGATGAGGGCAGATGTTCTTAAGGTAAGATGCGATAAAAGGGGATTTACTGGGTCTGTATCGTATCGCCCGAATACAATAAAGGAACCTCAATGACAGGAGGACCTATCTTTGTTTGCCCGTCAGCTACGTAGCATATTCACCGGTTCCATACATAAATGTAGCAGACCGCGAAGCAGGTTCTGTAAGGCACGATAGGGCAGGGTACAAAGGGGGTGATGGGTTGTTGCAACGTTGGATGTTTGCGTGGAAGGAAGGCGGCAGGGTATGGAGGAGAGGAAAACGTAGGTTCCGAGAAGAATGGAAGGCTCTGTGAATAACGCCTCCTCCTCCGAGTCCCCAGCACGCCAGGACGCCCTTAACTTTACACTTTATCTCGTTGCTTGTGTTGTGCTGTCTTGGCACAAGCTCCTTGTGGTAACTGCTGGTTTCAGATGTAGTCGAGCAGACTCTCAAGTGACGCCCACAATGAACCCCTAGGAAATGCCAAGACACTCCACATCAGGGCCAAACTTTGCCTGACGATCAAGCAAGTTATACAGTAGAGGGGGTCAAGTTGGCCATAGATTATATCCTCAACGAGTGCCGGGAATGTACTCGAGTACTGTACGGTTCTGCGATGATGCCAGTACCGTATCCTGCAGCCCGGCCCGAGGCCACACAGGGTTCCTGGGGTGAAGTGGGAAGGTCAGTCAAAGAATGCCGGTACCAGTGATCCGGAATCCGCACTCATCGCAGGAGAAAAGAAATATACTGCACCGGCACTCTACCCCATCAACTTATTATTAGTACCTGTTCCTTGATCGCACGATAGCCCATCCTCAACTGGAAGAGAATAAGTGAGTTGGAAGCACAGTACTAAGTTAGTACTTGTACGAGTACAGTACGAGTACAGTACCGGTAAACCAGGAATGAAGAGCAAGCAAAGGGGAAACAGCCCTCATGGAATCTAGAAGATTTCTTCCCCCTATTCCTCCGCGTCCAGCTGGTTGGTTGCTTGCCTGCTTGCTCACTCGTCTGAGGCCCTCACCAAGCGGGTAAAGTTGTGTCCAACCATTAAAAGATACTTGTAGTAAAAACGCCATGACATTACATCACTTCCAAAAACCGTTATCACATCCTAAACCACTGGATCATTCCTGTTTCTCCTCCAGAAACTGGAAGCAAAAAGACCACCCATGTTGACTTATATCACGGAGGCACTCGAGTAGACAGGTGCCTGAATCAGGCCTCTCTTCCATCAGCATTATCGTAATTGTCATCATTCCTCCTCTCTCGCCCTTATCCCTACTCGGCTACCATCACGCCCATATTTAACGAGAACCCTCCTCCCCCATTTCTACTATTTCTCCAACTACACTACCGGTGCACCACGTCCTAGTGACCCTTCAGAAAAACTATCAACATTTCTGCTACACATACGGTAGTGCTCAAGAGTACGAGTACCGGTGGTGCATTCCCGCTCTTATTGCTATCGATAGACTGGCCCACTACTTATCAGACCCTGGCAGTTCATCCTCTTGTGTCTACCCAGTCAGCCACCAGTACCGTACCCTACCGTTGTCCCGCAAAGGTGGTTCATATCGGTAGTCCATGCAGTCTGCGCATCAAAACGCGTTTCATCATAGCCTTCGCTTCTGCTTCTAACCAGCACCCTCTCTGCTGGTAGCCGCCTCTCTCTCTCTCTCTCCAACCCAAGCTCTCTTTATTTTCACTACCTCTCTCCCTTTCACGTCCAACTTCTTCTCCCCCATTTCTCCCATTTTCTTTAACCTCTCCATCCTCCGTCTCCTCTGTTATCTTTGCCCGTTAGCCTTGGTGGAAGGTTACAGCACCTGCCCCTTATTCCCCGAGACACAGCGGTTAGAATCGCCGGACCCTTCTACAATCCGGAAGAGAAAAAGAAAAAGAGAAAAAGAAAACAAAAAGACAATATGGGTGTAGCGGGCACCAAGAGGAATGTCAGAACTCGTCGTCCAACTCCTCGAACGACCGGTGGCAGGCTTACCTTTTTCAACTTAGCTGCTAGGTTAGTCTTTATCATTTATCTCAAATTCCAAAGTTTCTCCCTAATGGGAAAACCCCTAGTGATGTGCGGCGCTAACAACCTGCCGGCACTCATAGAATTCTGACATGGTACACATTATACACTGTATTGTTCCGCTGCGAAACAGCACCAACAAACAGTTCCCCCACAATCTGCCATGCCTCTCATGCTGTCTCGAACGCTCTCCGACCGCATCTCGAACCGTACTATGATACCTACGTTTCCCCCTACATCATAGAATATGGCCCTAATGTGAAGTACGCCTATGAGCATTATGTTATTCCCCTCTACAAATCGGCTTCCTCTTCATACGGAAGATTTGCTGCTCCTCACGTTGCTCGCGGCCAGCAATATGCCTCAAGGCAGTACAATAGGTCGGTAAGGCCTCGTGTTGACGAGGCCCGCAAAAAGGCGAGGGTGTACTACGACGGTCACCTTTCCCCTCATGTAGCCACAGCCAACAAGTTCTACGCTACAATCCAGCCTTATCTAACCAAAGTCAGGAAGACCACCGAACGGTTCTGCAAAGATTTCTTAGTACCCGCATTAAAGCAAAGCTTGCCATATGTGATCGCTACCTACGAGCAATTAAGGCACATCATTGTTACTATTATTGCTCCTTTGGTAAAGGCCAACGGAGAGAAGGCTATTAGGTGGGGTATTGGTGTGTGGAGTGAGGTTGTTAGGCCCCAGGTCGGAAGGATCGGAAAACGATTTGGAGGCACTGGAAGCGGGTGAGCTGATATTCTCTCCATATTCCTATTTTTCGTCATTAGATTTCATTGCTCCTTCTCGCTTCCATGGGAATTTGTAGACAGTGAGTCATGGGGTTTTACAATTAGCGGGCGGATACTACAGGTCATGTAGCAAGTTATGAGTAGTGGTCAAGAATCACGTTTCCTTATGACGAAAGCTTTTTGCTTTTTCTTTCTTCTAATTAGAACATGCCAAAATTCGCTCAGTTCAATGACTAATGCATTCCGTTCATGTAGAGTTCCTGCTGCTTCCATCTCGACCTCAATATTCTCTTCAGCCGACGCAGCTAAGGCGACTGCATCTGCGGCGTCGCTATCTTCCGTCGTGCCTGAGGAAGCCGCATCCGCCAAGACTTCGGCTTCCTCGCAAGCAGCCGGGGCCAATGAGGATAAGACAGGGGAGAGTGAGGCTGAGAAGCCTACAAAAGAAGAAATTCGAGAAATAGTTAAGGCAGACCTTGTGAGCTGGAAAGTCAAGTTCGGTGTAGCCACCGAAAAGGCCACCAGAGATCTCAACTCACAAATTGACGAAATCTTAATTGAGGCCAAGAATAGACAGGAAATACATGTCCAGAAGGAAATCGAGTCGCTCGAGGAATTGATTGAACAAGAATTTAGCCTCCTTAAAAAGGTTGTCCAGGAACTCGCAGGACCGGTTGATTCCAAAAAGGAAGAAGAGCACCAACAAACATCTGAAGAAACATTTGCCACTGAATCCAAGAAATCGGGCATCAAAATTAGAGACAAGGCCCAGTCAATCAGAGTCGGGAGTCAGGAATTCCTGTCACATGTTTACGCCGATGTTGTTAAGGCCGCCGATAATAATTTGGAGGAATTGGACTCAGTGCTCGATCTCGCAATGCAGGAGCTGGGAATGAAATGGGCCTGGATGGATTATGTCACATACAAAGACTGGCAGAAATACCACGAGCTCAAGAAGGACTTTGATGACCTCCGAAGAAATGTTGTCGCGGCTGCTCAGAGGAACCAAAAGCTGACTGAGATCACTCGCTGGACGGAGAACGATTGGGAAGGAAAGGCAACGGAGATTGCCAAAGAGGCGGCCGATGAGCTTAAGAGGTTAAAGACGGTCTCCAAGAGGAAGATCCAGTTGTCCGATCCTAGCGATGACTTTTCCGAGTCGGTTGTTCCGGTCGCGCCACATGAGGCAGCCCAGGCGATCATGAAGGAGAGCGCTGCCAGTGTGGATTCGGGAGAAGTAAGAAACTCTATTATATGAAATACTCTAGAGTAGCTGCATTAACAGGCAGTTTAGGTATATGGCACGGAACCCAACGCTTCGGAGAAGGCAGCCACAGCCACCCCAGAAAGGTGAAGTGAGCGTACGAAACGGCGAGGGAAGGGTTGTAGGTTTTCCTGCCCTCCGATCGTCTCGACAGGTCTAACTCCAAAATTATTCCTTTTTTGTCTCTTATTTGCTTCTGCGTTTTGTTTTATGTTCTGCACTCTTATTTTCTGTGTTCGTTCATCCATCGGAACTGTACTACTACCACCCTCTTAGCTTAAGCCATGTATTTCACATTTCTTTTTTTGTTTCCAAGGTATACCTTTCTTGTTTCTCCAAGTTGCGTTCCTTAGGGTTGGTAAAAGGCGATGGTTAGTTATGAACATGAATTATGGGATAAATATTGGGTTTGCTCTAGGGGAGGGAAGAGACATGCTAGTTTGGCAAAGGGAGAGTACAGTACACAATTCCAGGACGAGATCTCGTCGTTCCTGCGAAGGGAAATAGTACTGTATGCATCGGCGGTGAGTAAGGGAATGGAGGGCCCGCGCAGTCCAAGGGTCAAGCGATAATAGTGCGATAAGTTAGCGGTGGTCATTGGATTTTCATACTGTACTGTACATACGAGATGACAAAAGCGCAATCAAATATTAGACCGTTTATCCAGCTATCGTGTTCTGTAGTTCTCGTTGAAGTGGGGTGAAGGGCACTCCTAATGTAGTACTGCACTGGTACATTAAGGTGACCGCCGTGGATAGAGTATCAAAGTACCGGCAGTCCTGTATTACACCGAATCTCATAATACCAGAGTACAGTACCCATTCCCGCAATGGGATGAGCAAAAACTCGACAGTCACCACCACAGCATGGATGACCGCCATATCATAGTGATTGGGAGGAAGCATATCACAAGAAGAGGGAGGGAAGGGAAGGGAAAGGGCGGTACGACGCCGGCGACAAAAATAGTGAGCAGACTAGCACTTGACATGCTACTTCACGCTCTCCATTCAATACATTCCCAACTGGAAAAAAAGATATATATATAAAAATTGAGAGTATTCTAGTCTAAAATCCTTCCAAACATCCCTCCAAGGAATTACAAATTATTAAAGAATTATTGAACACTTTGGTAAGCAATATTGTAAAGTTGAAGTTGAAAAAACAGCACCAAGCCCTACCACTTCCCATGTATCATACCAACTATAGCCCTCTTGATAACTCCTCAACCAGTCCAGATACATATAAAGTTCTAGGGCGTCGGGAGGTAGGAATCTAGTGAATTTTTTGTACAAATGGGTGAAGATTTGGCCCAAACTTCTCGACTGAATCGGTAGCTAGAAGGTTGCGAATGGTATTATATATACAGTAGAGATTCTCAGTGGAAAACCCTTACACCGCTCATCATTCCCGGCGCCAGCCGAGTAGGGCGCTGTGATCGGATAGGCGTTTTGCGGCTCTTGGATTAACGTAAGCCATAGCCCTCCTGTTACTGATATCGATACCAGGGGCGTGCTGTGTGGTATGATAGGTGCGCGAGTGCCAATCTTAGCCCCGTATTTAACGATTGGGGAATTCGAAGGAAGCGAGAATGGGCCAAAAGTGACTTGCGAGCCAATCGCACACCCCTCCTCACCTTACACGGCAAGTGCAGCTCTCGCAGGCTGTCTATCGCTTTGGGCAAGTGCTACAGGTACCCCCCCTCGAGGTTTCTTGTTCATCTCTAAATGTGGAGATGGGGACATTAGGAAACCGTTAACAGAGACAGCCAGAGAATTTTTAGCTAGTCGGCTTCGAAGACCGGTAACTATTCTGTAACTTCTTGCCGCACCACCCCCGTGCAGGTAGGGGTTTTTCTTTCTTCAGTACCGTATGGTGCTTTGCACTTGCACTATCATGCACGGTGCTCGATGCATCATGTAACGCTCGTCCCTACAGTATTAGGAGCTAGAGCTTTATCCTAAAAACACAGCCTTAGAAAGATCTCATTCAATTCGCAGCAACTTGATCTTTCTAAACACTTCGTAGTGATGCTCAAAGAGAGGGAATATGGAGAGCAAGCTTAAAATTGACACCTTGGCAAGTAGGAAAGTTGGCAATGTAGGCTTAAGACTCTGTCTGTGAGTGTGAAAATTAGATTTTTCTTATGGGTGATGTCAAGCTACTGGGAATTGAACACGAGATCTCGAGAATATTTTACAGTCATAGTTCCTTTGATGGTTGAGCGTTATCATACTGTACTCGAGTACATGTTGCATAGATCACGGTGCATATTTTAATTTAAGCACACGATTTCAAGGAGCAGAGCAGAGTCCCTGCTCAACCTCCATCCCCATCCTAGCCCCGCAATTCCTGTCAAAACCCCGTACCGGCATACCCGAGCACTTTGCCCCGGGCCGTTAGTACCGGAAAACAGAGATCAAAAAATATACGGCACCGGCATGACAAACAATCCATGCCTACCGATATCTAAGGACCCTTACAAAACCTACCGTACCCCCTCCCCTGCTTTCGGGTACCGGTACCTACGACCTTGGACAACGACACGGACCAGTGCAGTACTATACTAACACTAGTATGATACCCCAGAACCATGAATCCACCACCCCACCAGTAACTCATCACCCAGGATCAATCAACCAACATACGGGTAATAAATTAGCCTTTACTCGAGTCGATATAATATACTATACTTATATTGTTTCCCTAGATTGAGTTAGGTCGGGTTTACCTTACCCACCCACCCACTCTTCTTGCCTGCCCCGCAATGAGTTAATATTGTATTTTTGCGGGGTAATGGGCGAGATGTATCCGAAACCAGGGATTGTAAGTTTGTGGTTGCTCGGGTGCGCACGGATTTTTTTTGATATGTGTTTTTGGATCCCTGTTTTCGGGGGAGTACGAGTACCGTACAGTACTTGAGCACTCCCTGCCTGCTACGGTACTATCATATCATACTGTACGAGTAAATTTACGAGCAACCTCCTCTTCTCCCACTGTCCATCTCAAACGAGTGACAAGACATGCGTCCCTTCCTTCACCTTTTCTTGCTTTCCCTCGGCGGGATCTTAGCCTGCCCTGCTCCGCACATCCCTTCCCTATCCATCCACACACTCTCACTCTAGCATTAGGTATCGGTGCCGTGCTTTACTAGTTTAGTTCAGATAAGGCTCTCGCCCTGCTGTGGCGGGCCATATAACCCCAGACGGGGGGCACGTGAGGATGAGGTGGCAGATAGGGCGGACGGGCGGGCGGGCGGACGGACAGGATTCTCTTGGGGGGGCAATTCTCGAGCGTTATGGGTGGGAACTGTTACATATCATACCAATGTGCCTCCTCGTTTGCGGGGTAAGTTATCGTACAATTGGATGTGACAGGGCATGTGTGTCTAGAGTTGCGGTTGTGCTTGGCTTGGCTGGAGCGACCAAGAGGTGAAGGAAGGGTCGGGTGTTGGCGGGTTAGGTGGGTAAAATAGGGCGGAGGATTTTGATTTTTTCCTATGATACTGGATTCTTGGCGTTACTGTGGGTTGGGTGGGGCACACGAGCGGTTAGCTGCCTCTGTTCGTCACTCTAAAACGCCGCAATTGAAATTTTTACTGCGGCCATGGAATTATCGCGGAAGGTTTTTCTCCCTCGGATTACAGTACGGTAATTTGCTCTTGCTTGTCTTGGCTCGGGTCTTTTCTTATTAAATTTTTGTATTTTATTTTTATTTCACTCTTCTTTGGGGTGCTCAGGCACTCTTCTCTCCAACTGGCGGATCGGATCGGAGCCAGTTCTGTTGCATTGGGAATTGGCTTGACTCTTAGTGGCGGGGGAAATTTCCCGATCGATGCAAATTTTACCTTGACCCTCCTTCCAAGTAAACTGGAGATCACGAGATTTCATCACCCAGCAAACCACCATCCATCCATCCATCACCTCTCACGCACACGCACGTACGCACACGCATGCACCTCCCATCTCATTGACCTCTCTCTATCTCCACCTCTCCTTCCTTCTCCTCTCTCCTTCATACTTCTCTCTATCTTTCCCCCCCTTCAACACAAGAGCTCCAGCGCGTCCATAAATGACCTCCGTGCAATCATGGCTTTCAACTTCAACTGGGCGCCCTTGACTACGTCAAACACCTCATCCAGTGCCTTCTACTCGCACGCAAAATCGCTACTGACTGCTGCATTGAACAAATCGCACAAGCCGCCCATCATCGTCGACGACATATTCGTCGAGGAGCTGAACCTCGGCCAGTCGGCGCCGGAGCTGGAGATTCTGGAGATTGGGGATCTGGCCGAGGACCGGTTTCGCGGAATTTTTCGAATGAGCTATGATGGGGATGCATTTCTGACGTTGAAGACTAAAGTTCAGGTTTGTCTGTTCTTTACCGGTTTGTTTGATTGTGCTCATGATGATGATGTGATTAGGCGAATCCGCTAAATACATATTTGTCCACTACCCCTTCCTATACCTCGCCTATGCCGCTCGCTGCTTCTTCGCCCCTGACCATTCCGCTGCAAATCACTCTCTCGCGGTTCCGATTGACCGGGTTTATCATTCTGGTTTTTTCGAAGGCGAAGGGGATTACACTGGTTTTCCGAAATGATCCGTTGGAATCACTCAAAGTTTCATCTACATTCGACACAATCCCGTTTATTAAGGACTATCTGCAGAAAGAAATTGAGAGGCAGGTTCGGGGGTTGTTCCAGGAGGAGTTGCCGGTAGCGGTACATCGATTATCACTACGGTTATGGAACCCCGAGTATGCTGCGTCGTTGGGTCTTGATGTCCATGATCCGGACCCGTCTTCTCCAATCGATGGGAGCGAGGATGGAGTTGGGGATGATGCGACAGCGGCATTCACAAACCCATTGTTGTCGCCTAGCGACAACTCTGATACTCCGTCAATTGTATTCTCACAAAAGAACTTGGCTGCTTTGAAAGAGCTTTCGGAGGCTCAGAAGACGTTGTCAATGCGCACTCCAAATATCTCGGACGCTGTATTCCGAGCGTGGGCCTCCGGCGGTGGCAGCAGCTATGTGGGCTGGGAAAAGAACGTTGATGTACCCAGTACCCCTATGGGCCCACAAACATACACATTCTCGGACACCGGCGAGGTGGTAAGCTCCGCCACGAGCATCTCCTCCTCAAGAACTAGCCTCGCTACGTCCTCGTCGCTGGTGTCTGTCGGAGGAGGGGCATCAACACCTAGCACTCGAGCCCGCGGGAAAAAGAAGAGGCACCGGGTTGTCAACCTCCGCCCTGCCAAGGAATCCACACCTTCAGATCCGGCACCTAATAAACCTGTCGCATTACCCGCACAGACCACCACCACCCCCTCCTCCGCTGATCTGAAAGAAGAAGACCTGCCAACCCCCCGAACGCCTACTTTCCCCGCGCCTCCCCAACCCCAACTCATCCCGAGCACACCGACCACCGCCTCCTCCCAATTCCCTCTAGAAGGAAAGGTAGTCTTTGAATCGCCGGTATCCCCAACTTCATCCATCGCCACGGAAAACATCACCTATCCCCAAACCTCCCCTTCGGAGCACCGCCGCCCGCATTTGCGCGCTGGGTCGACGTGCTCTTCCGGCATCCTTGAGCAGGCGTTTATGAAGAAATTAACCCACGAGATGCAAAAAAGGATAGAAGAGGAGAGAAGGAAGAGGGGAGTCATGGGTGGGGCTAGCGGAAAGATGTGGTGCGAGGTGGAGAGGGAGTTGGCGGGCGTGGGCTTGGGAATAGGAATGGGAATGGGAATAGGAATGGGGGGTGTTGGGGCGCCACCGCCGGCGTATCGGCAGTAGGTTGATGGAAGAGATTTCTCTCTTTTTTTTCTTTTTGAATCTCCGCTCACTCGTTTGGTTTTCTTTTGCCCCCCCTTTTTTGGTGCTTGGGGCTTGTATCGTAGATTGGTGTAGGTGGGCGTTTTTATTTTTATTTTTATCTCACCCGTTCTTTTGCTCTACACTTGGATTGTGTTGGCATTACTCCTTACTCATCAATCTAGTGCCTTCCCTCCTTCCTGTCCTTTCTCTCTGACTTTCCCATTTGTCTCTCACCGGTGTAATGGCTCTTTTCTCTATCATAAATTTTCGCCTCTATTTCTACCTCTATTTCCTTTCATTCATTTCTTATGTCAGGGCTAGACGGCTTCCTTACTATACTATAAAAGTTGACTTTTTCCTTGACTTTTTCCTTCTTTTCCTTCTGTGCTCTGATTACTTGGGTGTTGGTACTAGGTTAGGTTTAGGAAGGGATGGTGTGGTCTGGTGCACTTAGGGGCTATGAACACTTTTATCACAATATGGCACTTTTGGTGTCTACTCGGGCGTGCTTGGTCGTGGTTGCAATGCTGTTGCCCCTGGGTAGTGAGTGAACAGGAGCGGGCAGAAGTTCATAAGGCATCACTCGCCCTGGGCATGCAGCACGAATACCGGTATATTACGCAGGATTGGGAGTACGATAAGCTAAGCGCGTCTTTACCGGCACCCGAAAATTAGAACTCTGCGGAGTGCCCCAAATTGCTTCAAGTAACGAAGAACAAGCAAACCGTGTTCCGTGCACTGGTTACATTCCGTTCAAAGTGGCCTCTTCAGAACTCCCACAGCGGAGCGGGAGGGTCGGTTGTTTCTAGTACGGTAGCATAGTCCGTCCATCTTGGAGGCAGTGTGGCCAGTGGCCACACCACTGGGAATGGTTCCTATCCTTTTTTTCTTTCTTTCTTTCTGGGTGTCCGATGAGACAAACATTGCTCTCTGGCGTCTATACAATAATATTATGATGCCGGGAACCCCGGGAATTACCCACAATCCCGGATAGTACTTTCCACTACGCCAGCGAAACTGCAACTCTCAGGTTGCAGCTTGGGGCTATTCTTCCACCACCAGAATTGGCGTTCTGATTGTGGATGACGCTGGGTTAATATTTCAGCCTTGTGTTGTGAAATGGATGGGAAGATTTCTTCCCGAGGAGGCAATTTGAACTTTGGATTTTTATATATATATATTTATTTCTCATCGATATGTGCGGTGTGCTTGCTCCTTTGTTTCTGTACAGTGCCCGGTTGGAGGGTGCGGTGGGGTGGGGCATGGTTAAGATTTAGTTCATGAGATATCACTCATGGGGGTTTCTGCAACTTTGCTCTATAAAGCTTGAGCGTCTTGAACCCCACCCTCTTCTCTCCCGAAATTCCTGTATATTTCCGAGCGGTGTATGGTAGATAAAGCCTGCACGGCTACGGTACTTACCAGCATCTCCTCGCCCGCCTGCGTGTTATAGTAACTCTTGCTTGGAATTTGGCCTCAGTAATTATTCTGGAACCTCGTGGGATACCTAGTCACCGGAAGTACCATGTGCTTTCTTTCTTTCTTTCTTTCTTTCTTGAAACTGTACGGATAATGCTTCAGACCCCTGTTTTGTGATCTAGAAGTATGGTGTGGTGCCAGACTTTTTCCAACCCCCCGGTCTAGTTGTTACGATGTAGGAGCTGGGGATTTGATCCCGTGCTGACCTACTTACACTATCACCAGTGAATTACTAGCTGCAGTTGGATATTGAATGCCCGACTGCTATGTAACCCATTCATCATCAAGATGGTTAAATATTATTGGACGGATGTGCTCGGCTTTGTGTCACGGGAGTGGGAAGGAGATTTCATGAGACATGCAGACGGAACTGACGCAAGGGATACTGGGGAATATTCAACAATACATTCTACCCGTTACGTCTTTTCTTTTCTTTGTTATTACAGAATTGTACGGAGGAACAAGTGCATGCGGGAAAACATACAGTAGAGATAGGTGTGATGATCCATGGAAGGAACCAGGATGTAGTATTTGTGTTTTTACTTTATACACCTGTCTCTACCATTAGTTTGATTTTAGTTAGAAGTGGAGAGAGAGAGAGAGAGAGAGAGAGTATGTGTGTGATTGAGCGAATGAACCAGGTATAGGCGGAAAAACATTACGTTCCATATCCTTCCTCCAAAGTGAAGTCTCTTAGTCTATCATATTCTTCCGTGCGACCCTCGTTTGCCCCCCTCTTTGACAAATATAACAAGTTATCATCCTCATAGAAGATTTTTCTTCCCTTTCAGGTTCCCATGGCACCCTGAGCTACCCTACCGCCATGACCAGAGTGCTTATCCTTTGACCATTACCGATGATAAGCAAGAATAATGAACAGTCCTCAGGAATGAAGGAGGGTACAGGGGCGGATAGCCTGGATCCCGTGGATAGGATTTCTTGCGTGATCACTCAAGCAGAGACTGACTCTTTTTTTTTTTTTTTTTGCTAAATCCGCGGTTTATTCGTATGATAGCTAGCTACAGGAAAGCCATGGTATATACACCCTAAGGTACGACCTAAAAACCTTACTTGACAAAGGAAACTTCATACTCCCCCCAAAATAACAAATAACGATGAAATATCACATCATAAAATCATAATGCCAACTCGGCCTTAACCTCAAGATCCCAAATTTGACCCCCTCTCGTAAAAGGAAAATCCCCCCCACTTAACCGGAAAATTTATCCTATGTTTCATCACAAACGAAGAAAAAAAACTCCCATCAGCTTCCTCCCCGCTTTGTCAAACTTCCAAAGTTTTGAATCTCCCGATATCATACATCAAACGCATCTGGGTTCAGCCCTTCTCTTGCATGCTCCAGTGCAGCAGAGAACTGACTCTTTTCGTTTGATATATCATATATATAATTGTCACCCATATTTCCTTCTCTTGTCATATCTATCTGTCCCGCCCTGATCACCTACCATTCATCCCTCCTATCCGCTCAATATACAGCTATCCTCCCTCCATCTCAGTTCTGCAAAAAAATCTTCCTTAGTTTCTCTATATAATTCGCGGTAACCAGCAAACCCTACCCGTGAATGATCACTTAACAATCCTTAACTAGGCTCGAGAATAATCCCGAGCCTCCCGACAGCTGACGGGATCACTCCTGAAAAGAACAGCCTTGCCAGCATTCCACCGGCTACAATGTTATGTGCTTGTCAGGTTTCGCTCGTGGCCTAGGCAGGTATCCAGAATTCTAGAAATGCCACTCCCCGGATCCTTTTTCCAAACCCCTATCATAGGAAGCCTCTACCAGCGGTCTATTGAACCGGGCATCGGAGCAGCAATCCATACCCACGACATACAAAAAGGCGCAGGTGGGGGGGGC
>Ga0307510_10001775_pt1 | contig 24067 bp, 20 predicted proteins | sample 12_EM_MG_FD_207224 | JGI IMG/M metagenome (GOLD analysis project Ga0307510, IMG submission 207224) | Populus trichocarpa ectomycorrhiza microbial communities from riparian zone in the Pacific Northwest, United States - 12_EM | ecosystem: Host-associated > Plants > Roots > Unclassified | place... | reverse complement strand
CATGCCGACGTCGACGCGGCGCTGCAGGATCTCGCGCTCGCCGAGTTCGTACAGCGTGTCGGCGTCCTGCCGGTAGCCGATCAGCTCGCCGTCGATCGCGATGAAACCGTCGTCGACGCGCTCCAGGTGGTTGATCGCACGCAGCAGCGTCGACTTGCCGGACCCCGACTGGCCGAGGATCACCGTGACGCTGCCCGGGCGCACCGTGAGCGTCACGCCGTCGAGCACCTTCAGCGTGCCGTAGCGCTTGTGCACGCCGTGGATCGTGACCTCGCCGCCGAGCCGCGTGCTGCCGGTCCAGCGCGGCACCGCGACCGGCGCGGGCGGCGTCGATGCCACGAAACCTGGTGCACTCGCTTCGGGCGTGCGCCGCAACTTGCGAACGATCGCACCGAACAGCGACGGCGGCGGGTTGCGCAGCGCGCCCTTCGAGTAGTGGCGTTCCACCTGGCGCTGGATGATGGACAGCACCGTCAGGATCACCAGGTACCAGACCGTCGCCACCATCAGCAGCGGGATCACCTCGAGGTTGCGGCGGTAGATGATCTGGATCGTGTAGAACAGCTCGGGCAGCGCCAGGATGTAGACGTTGGACGTGCCCTTGGCCAGGCCGATGATGTCGTTGAACGCGCTGGGCAGGATCGACCGCATCGCCTGCGGCAGGATGATGCGAAAGGCCTGGTGGCGCCTCGAGAGGCCCAGCGCCGCGGCCGCTTCGAGCTGGCCCTGGTCCACCGACAGAATGCCGCCGCGGATGATCTCGGACGAGAACGCCGCCTGGTTCAGCGTCAGCCCGACGAGCGCCGCGACGAACGGGCTGATCAGCTGCGTCGTCGGGGTCGAGAAGAAGGTCCAGCCGGTGAAGGGCACGCCCAGCGACACGGTCGCGTACAGGTAGCCGAGGTTGTTGATGATCAGCAGCAGCACGATCACCGGGATCGAGCGGAAGATCCACACATAGGTCCACGACAGGCTGGCCAGCAGCGGCGAACGCGACACGCGCGCCAGCGCCAGCGCGGTGCCGAGCACGAAGCCCAGCAGCGCGCCGAGTGCGGTCAGCAGCAGCGTGCGGCCCAGCCCGACCAGCACCGGCTCGGCGAAGAACCACTCGGCGAAGACGTCCCAGCCCCAGCGCGGGTTGGTGAACACCGACTGCAGCACGACCGCGATCACGATCACCGCAAACACCGTGCCGACGGTGCGCGCCGGGTACCTGGCCGGCACGATGCGGTAGTGGGAGTAGTCGCCTTTCGCAGGGGCGGACACGGTGGCTGCCGTGGGCGCGTCGGTGTTGCGCAGCGTGGCCGTGTTCATGCGCGCGCCACCTGAGTGTGGGACGCCACGACCGAGGCGCTGAACACGCTGCGGTTCGAGGCCGCCGCGGCGAGTTCTTTCTCGAACGGCAGCTTGCGCGGCACCTCGGCGTCGACGCTGGTGTCGAACAGCGCGGTGTAGCCCTGGCTCAGGTAGAGCCCGACCGCTTCGGGCTGGCGGAAACCGGTCGTCAGGTAGATGCGTTCGTAGCCCTGGCGCCGCACCTGCGCTTCCAGCTCGATCAACACCTGGCGCGACAGGCCCTGGCGGCGCAGGTCACGGCGCGTCCACATGCGCTTGAGTTCGGCCGTGCGTTCGTCGAGCCGCTTGAACGCGCCGCCGCCGACGGCGATGCCATCGCGCAGCAACAGCAGGAAGTTGCCGTGCGGCGGTGCGAACACCGCGGCCGGGTACTTCTCCATCTCGCGCGGCTCCCCGGGGTCGCGCAGCAGGTCGCCATAGCGCGTGTCGTACTCGAAGCTCAGCTCGTCGATCAGCGGCTTCGCGCGCGGGTCGAGCGGGGTGGTGTAGAGAAACTGGTCGCTCATGCGAGTGCTCCGATCGAGTGGCTGGTTCAAGCCAGAAAGCGCTCGGCCAGCCGCACCCAGTAGGTGGCGGCCGGCGCGAGGATGGCGTCGTTGAAGTCGTAGTGCGGGCTGTGCAGCGGCGCGCCATCGCCGTTGCCGACGAAGACGTAGGCGCCCGGTCGTGCCAGCAGCATGTAGGCGAAGTCCTCGCTCGCGGTACGCGGCTGGAAGGCCGGGTCGACATGCGTCGCGCCGAAGGTGTCGAGCGCGACGGCGCGCGCGAACGCGGTCTCGTTCTCGTGGTTGATCACTGCCGGGAAGCCGGGCCGGTAGTCGACCTCGGCGACCGCGCCGAAGCTCTCGGCCTGGGCGCGCGCGAGCGCCGGCACGCGGTCGCGAAGCAGTGCGCGCACCTCGGGCCGGAACGCGCGCAGCGTGAGCTTGAGGTCCACGCTCTCGGGGATCACGTTCGAGGCCGAGCCGCCGTGGATCGCGCCGACCGTGACCACGCCCATGTCCAGCGGGTTCACGTTGCGCGCGACGATGCTCTGCAGCGCGGTGATCAGGTGTGCGCTCGCGACCACCGGGTCCACGGTCTCGTGCGGCTGTGCGCCGTGCCCGCCCTTGCCGCGCACGGTGACGTGGACCTGATCGATCGACGCCATCGCCGGCCCGGTGACGCAGCCGATGTGGCCGGCGTCCACACACGGCCAGTTGTGCAGCCCGAACACCGCGTCGACCGGGAAGCGCTCGAACAGGCCTTCGGCCATCATCTTCTTCGCGCCCGAACCGGTTTCTTCGGCGGGCTGGAAGATCAGCTGCAGCGTGCCGTTGAATTCGCCGTCGTGCGCCAGGTAGCGCGCCGCCGCGAGCAGCACGGCCGTGTGGCCGTCGTGGCCGCAGGCGTGCATCACGCCGGCGTGGACGCTGGCGTGCGGCAGACCGGTCTGCTCCTGGATCGGCAGCGCGTCCATGTCGGCGCGCAGCCCCAAGCGCCGCTCGCCATCGCCGCGGCGCAGTGTGCCGACCACGCCGGTGCCGGCGAGGCCGGTGGTGACTTCGTAACCCCAATCCGAGAGTCGTTCGGCGACCAGCGCCGAGGTGCGGTGCTCCTTGAACGAAAGCTCGGGGTGGCGGTGCAGGTCCTGCCGCAGCGCGATGAACTCGTCAATCGTCGTCGCGATGCCGGCCGCGATGCGCTCGGTCTCCTGCTGCGCGAGCGTCTGGCCCAGCGGTTGCCCGAAGACCTGTTGACGTGCCGAGGCCATCAGGCCGCCTTTTTCGCGCTGCTCGCGTCGGCCACGTAGCGACTCGCCTTGCGCGGCAGCCCGAGGTGGTCGCGCAGCGTGCGCCCGGGCAGCGTGCGCTGGTAGCGGCCGCGCGCCTCGAGCGCCGGGATCACGAAGGCGATGAAGTCGTCCAGCCCCTGCGCGAGCACCGGGAAGCCGAGGATGAAGCCGTCGGCCGCGCCCTCGTCGACCCAGCGGATCAGCGCGTCGGCAACCTGCTCGCCGGTGCCGACGAACTGCGGTTTCGGCGTCGCGACTTCGAGCGCGACCTCGCGCAGCGTCGCGCCGCTGGCCTTGGCGTCGGCCTTGATGCGGTCGGTGGTCGAGCGGAAGCTGTTCTTGCCGAGGTCGCCGAGGTCGGGGAAGGCTTCGTCTAGCGCGTACTGGCTGAAGTCGTGGTGGTCGAAATAGCGGCCCAGGTAGGCGAGCGCCTCGTCGATGCTGATCAGCTCGCGGATCACGCGGTACTTGGCTTCGGCCTCTTCCTGCGTTGCGGCGACGACCGGACCGATGCCGGGGAAGATCTTCACGTCGTCGGCCTGGCGGCCGTGCGACACGGCGCTCGCCTTCACGCGGCGCAGGAACGCACGCGTCTCGTCCAGCGACGGCGAGTGCGTGAACACCGCGTCGGCGTACTTGCCAGCCAGCCCGATGCCGGCGTCCGACGAGCCGGCCTGGAAGATCACCGGCTGGCCCTGCGGCGAGCGGCCGATGTTGAGCGGGCCCGCGACCTCGAAGAAGCGGCCCTTGTGGTCCAGCGTGTGCAGCTTGGCTTGGTCGAAGAACTGGCCGGTCGCGCGGTCGCGCACGATGGCATCGTCGTCCCAGCTGTCCCACAGACCTTGCGTGACGCTCAGGTACTCGTCGGCGATCTCGTAGCGCAGCGCGTGGTCGGGGTGGCTGCGGCTGTAGTTCTTCGCGCTGCCTTCGAGCGGCGTGGTGACCACGTTCCAGCCGGCGCGGCCGCTGCTGATCAGGTCGAGCGAGGCGAACTGGCGCGCCACCGTGAACGGGTCGCTGTACGAGGTCGAGACGGTGCCGGCGAGGCCGATCTTTGTCGTGTGCGCGGCGAGTGCCGCCAGCACCGTCAGCGGCTCGAAGCGGTTCAGGAAATGCGGGATCGACTTCTCGTTGATGTACAGGCCGTCGGCGACGAACGCAAACGCGATGCCGGCCGCCTCGGCCTTGCGCGCGGTCTGCACGTAGAAGTCGAGGTTCACGCTCGCGTCGGCGGGGCCGACGGGGTGCTTCCATGAGTTCATGTGGCTGCCGGCGCCTTGCAGCATGACGCCGAAGGTGATGTGGGGTGTGCTCATCGTGGCGGTTCCAGAAGGAGGGTGGTGAAAGTCAGGCGGCGACGGCTTCGCGCGCGCCGGCCAGCAGTTCGACCGAGGCCCAACGCTCGGCGAAGCCGGCGACCGGCGAGTCGATGACGAATTCGTCGATGCCGTAGCGCCGACTCAAGACGTCGAGCTCGCGCCGCACCTGGTCGGGCGTGCCGGCGATCACCTGCGGACGGCGCTCTTCGGTGCGGTAGTTGTCGACCCCGGCCTGGCGCGCGAACTCGGCGGCGGCCTGCGCGGTCGGCAGGTTGTAGCTCTGGCCGGTCGCGAGTTGCAGCCGCACACCGCGCACTTCGCCGACCAGTCGTTCCGCTTCAACCTGCGTTCGGGCCGCGAACGCGAACAGGGCCAGCAGCGGGGCGCGTCCGGTCGCCGCGCGATAGACCTCGACGGACTTCTCGATCAGCGCGGGGTCGCCGTTGAAGTGGCCGGCGTAGACGAACTGCCAGCCGCGCTGCGCGGCGAGGGCCGCACTCTCGGGGCTGCCGCCGAGCAGGAAGCGCGTCGGCAACTGGATCGGGGACGGTGTGGCCACGGCTCCTGCGAGTGCGTGGTCGGTCGGCAAGGTGTCGTCGAGAAACGCATCGAGTTCGGCGATGCGCGCCGCAAAGTCGGGCGCCCTGGCGGGGTCATGCAGGGCCTGCAATGCGCGCGTGGCCAGCGGCAGCCCGCCCGGCGCCTTGCCGATGCCCAGGTCGACGCGACCGGGCGCGAGCGAGGCGAGCACCTTGAAGACTTCGGCGACCTTGTACGGGCTGTAGTGCTGCAGCATCACGCCGCCCGAGCCGACGCGGATGCGCGACGTCTTCGCGAGCACATGCGAGACCACGATCTCGGGCGCCGAACCGGCGAAGCCGGGCGAGCCGTGGTGCTCGGCCGCCCAGAAGCGGCGGTAGCCCAGCTCTTCGGCTCGTTGGGCAAGCGCCACCGTGCGGTGCAAGGCCTGCGTCGCGTTGGCACCCTCGGGGATCGGACTCTTGTCGAGCAATGAAAGACGGTAGGACACGTTGCTTCTCGCTGCGCGCATGCAATGCGGGGAAGGCGAGTGTCGGGTCGCCGACTCGAATGACCTTGCGACTTCTTTTCATGTCGATATGCGCTGTCGAACCCGATGCGAGGCATCGCGCACACAGCACACATGCATATGCGAATCGATGCGTTGGCGAGCGCACCGGCGGCCTCGAACATGGCGCCCCGTTGTCCGCAGAACCCATTCCTCATGCACCCACGATTCGCATTCTTCAGCCGTCGACGGTTCGCCGGCCTGTCGCTGGTGCTGGTCCTTGCCATCTCCGTGTCCATGGCCCATGCCAAGACGCTGCGCTGGGCCAGCCAGGGCGATGTGCTGACCTTTGACCCGCATGCCTTCAACGGTGGCGTGTCGAACGCGTTCGCCTCGTACGTGTACGACGGGTTGGTGCACTACGACGTCGACTTCAACATCGAGCCGGGCCTGGCCATGCAATGGACGCAGCCCGATGCCAACACCTGGCGCTTCACGCTGCGCCCCGGCGTACGCTTTCACGACGGCACGCCGTTCAACGCCGACGACGTGGTGTTCTCGATCGAGCGCGCGCTGGCGCCGACCTCGGGCTTCAAGGTCTACCTGGCCGGCGTCTCCGGCGCGCGCAGGGTCGACGACCTGACCGTCGAACTCTCGCTGACCGGGCCGAACCCGGTGCTGCTGCGCCAGCTCACGGGCGTGCGCATCGTCAGCAAGGTCTGGGCGATCAAGAACAAGGTCGAGAAGCCGCAGAACTTCGCGCAGAAGGAAGAGACCTTCGCGGTGCGCAACGCGAACGGCACCGGCCCGTTCATCCTGAAGGCCACCCAGGCCGACGCGAAGACGGTGCTGGTGCGCAACCCGAACTGGTGGGGCACGCTGCGCGGCAACGTGACCGAGATCGTCTACACGCCGATCGCCTCGGACGCCACGCGGCTCGCCGCGCTGCTGTCGGGCGAGCTGGACTTCGTGCTCGATCCGGCACCGAACGACGTCGCCCGCCTGCGCAACACGGCAGGCGTGAAGGTGATCGAAGGGCCGGAGTTCCGCACCCTCTTTCTGGGTCTGGACCAGTCGCGCGACGAACTCCAGTACAGCTCGGTGAAGGGCCGCAATCCGTTCAAGGACCTGCGCGTGCGACAGGCGCTGTATCAGGCGATCGACATCGACGCGATCCGCCGCGCGGTGATGCGCGGGTTGTCGCAGCCGGCCGGCTCGTATGTCGCGCCGCAGGTCTCGGGCTACACCGCCGAGGGCGATCGCCGGCTCGGCTTCGACCCGATACGCGCGAAGGCACTGCTGGCCGAAGCGGGCTACCCGCAGGGCTTCGACGTGAGCTTCGACTGCCCGAACAACCGCTACATCAACGACGAAGAGATCTGCAAGTCGATCACGTCGTACCTCGCGAAAGTGGGCATCACGGCACGCCTGAACGCGCTGCCCGGCGCCACCTACTTTCCGAAGATCGCGCGCAACGACACCAGCCTCTACCTGTTCGGCTGGGGTGTCCCGACCTTCGACGCGCTCTACACCTTGCAGTCATTGGTGCGCACGCCGGGGCAGGGCGCCGACGGCAACTGGAACTACGGCCGCTACAGCAACCCGGTGGTCGATGCGCTGATCGACCGCATCAAGGTCGAGGCCGACCCGGCCAAGCGCCAGCAGACCGTGCTGCAGGCGCTGAAGACGGCGCAGGACGACGTCGCGCTGATCCCGCTGCACCACCAGGTCACGCCCTGGCTGGCGCGTGCCAACGTCAGCGTCGTGCACCGCGCGAACAACGCGCTGGACATCCGATACGTGCAGATCGATTGACGGGAAGCCGGCACGCCGGCGGCACCGAGCAGCTCACTCGAACCGGTGCGCCGGCCGCGGCAGCCCGAGGTTCTCGCGCAGCGTGCGGCCTTCGTATTCGGTGCGGAAGATGCCGCGCCGTTGCAGCTCGGGCACGACGCGGTCGACAAACTCGTCGATGCCTTGCGGCAGGTAGGGGAACATGATGTTGAAGCCGTCGCTGCCGCGCTCTTCCAGCCACTGCTGCATCTGGTCGGCGATGCGCCGCGGCGTGCCGATGAATTCGAGCGTGCCGTAGTTCCCGCCCACGATCTGTGCGAGCTGCCGCACCGTGAGGCCGTCGCGCTTCGCCAGGTCGACGATCTTCTGGCGCCCGCTCTTGCTGGCGTTGCTCTCGGGGATCTCGGGCAGCGGGCCGTCGAGGTCGAAGCCCGAGGCATCGGTGCCCAATGCGACCGACAGCGACGCGATGCCGCTGTCCGGGTGCACCAGCGCGTCGAGCCGGGCCTTCTTCGCCTGTGCTTCTTCTGCGGTGTCGCCGACCACGACGAAGGCGCCGGGCAGGATCAGCAGGTGGTCGGGGTGGCGCCCGGCCGCCGCGGTGCGCGCCTTCACGTCGGCGTAGAAGGCCTGCCCTTCGGCCAGTGTGCGCTGGCCGGTGAACACGACCTCGGCGGTCTCGGCGGCGATCTGCCGGCCGGCTTCGGAGGCACCCGCCTGCACGATCACCGGCCAGCCCTGCACCGGCCGCGCCACGTTGAGCGGGCCGCGCACCTGGAAGTGTTCGCCGCGGTGGTCGAGCCGCCGCATGCGCGCCGGGTCGAAGTAGATGCCGGTCTCGGCGTGGCGCACGAATGCATCGTCGGCCCAGGTGTCCCACAGACCGGTGACGACGTCGAAGAACTCGCGCGCGCGGTGGTAGCGCTCGCCGTGTTCGAGGTGCGCCTCGCGGCTGAAGTTGAGCGCCTCCTGCGGGTTCGCCGAGGTCACGAGGTTCCAGCCCGCGCGGCCGCCGCTGATATGGTCGAGCGAGGCGAACTTGCGCGCCACATGGTAGGGCTCGTTGTAGGTGGTGCTGGCGGTGGCGATCAGGCCGATGTGTTCGGTGACCGCGGCCAGCGCCGGCAGCAGTGTGAGCGGGTCGAACGAGGTCGTGGTGTGGCTGCGCTTGAGCGCGTCGATCGGCATGTTCAGCAGGGCCAGGTGGTCGGCCATGAAGAACGCGTCGAAGCGCCCGCGTTCCAGCGTCTGGATCAGTTGCTTCAGGTGCGCAAAGTTGAAGTTGGCGTCGGGCCACGCGCCCGGCCAGCGCCACGCGCCGGTGTGGATGCTGACCGGGCGCATGAAGGCGCCGAGGCGCAGGCGTCGCACCATCAGATCGTGGCCAGCGCCTGTGCGAGGTCGTCGCGCAGGTCGGCCACGTCTTCGACGCCCACCGACAGCCGCACCAGCCCGTCACCAATGCCCAGCGTGGCGCGCGTCTCGGGCGGGATGGTCGCGTGCGTCATGATGGCCGGGTGCTCGATCAGGCTCTCGACGCCGCCCAGGCTTTCGGCGAGCGCGAAGATCTTCACCGCCTCGAGAAAGCGCCGCGCGCCGGCGAGGTCGGTCTTCAGGTCGAGCGAGATCATGCCGCCGTAGCCGCCGCCGACCGCGTGCATCTGTGCCTTCGCGAGCGCGTGTTGCGGGTGCGAGGGCAGGCCCGGGTAGTGCACGCGTGCGACCTGTGGTTGCTGTTCCAGCCACTGCGCGAGCGCGAGCGCGTTGCTGTTGTGGCGCTCGATGCGCAGTGCCAGCGTCTTCAGTCCGCGCAGCGCGAGAAAGCTGTCGAACGGCCCGGCGATCGCACCGACCGAGTTCTGCAGAAAGCCCAGGCGCTCGCGGATCGCATCGAGCTTGGGGTCGGCGCTGACCACGGCGACGCCGCCGATCACGTCGGAGTGGCCGTTCAGGTACTTGGTGGCCGAGTGCACGACGATGTCGATGCCCAACTCCAGCGGCCGCTGGTTGAACGGGCTCGCGAAGGTGTTGTCGACGGCGGTGAGCACGCCGCGCGAGCGCGCGATCTCGGCGAGCGCGCGCAGGTCGGCGAGCTTGAGCAGCGGGTTGGTCGGCGTCTCGATCCAGATCAGTTTCGTTTGCGGCGTCAGCGCGGCCAGCAGGTTTTCAGGTTGCGTGAAGTCGACGTAGCTGAACGTGAGCGCCGCGCTGTGGCGGCGCACCTTGTCGAACAGGCGGAAGGTGCCGCCGTAGACATCGTCGCCGCTGACCACGTGCGAGCCGGCCGGGATCAGTTCGAGCACGGTCGAGATCGCCGCCAGGCCAGAGGCGAACGCGAAGGCCTGCGAGCCGCCTTCGAGGTCGGCGACGTTGCGCTCCCAGGCCCAGCGTGTCGGGTTGTGGCTGCGGCCGTAGTCCAGGCCCTTGTGCACGCCGGGGCTGCTCTGCACATAGGTCGAGGTCGCGTAGATCGGCGGCATGATCGCGCCGGTGCTCGGGTCGGGCGATTGGCCGGCGTGGATCGCGCGGGTCGCGAAGCGGTGGGACTTGTGGTTCGGGTCGCTCATGTGAGGCTCCGGCGCAAATGGTTGAGAAGGTCGAAGCGGGTGATCAGCCCGTGAAAGCCGTTCGCATCGGCAATGATCGCCGTCAGGCCGCGGTCCAGCACCGCCTGCAGTTCGGCGAGCGTGGCCGAGGGCGCCAGGGTTTGCGGCGCCGCGCTCATCGCCGTCGACACGAGCTGGTGAAAGTGCGCCGCGTCGGCGTGCACCTTGAAGAGCAGGTCCGACTCGTCGACCACGCCAACCAGCCGGCCGCCCTGCAGCACCGGCAGCTGCGACACGTCGGCCAGGCGCATGCGCTGGAAGGCGGTGAGCAGCGTGTCGTCGGGCGCGACCGAGACCACGCTGCCGTCTTCGGCGCGGCGCGAGATGATGTCGCGCAGGTCACCGTAGTGCGCGCGTTTGAGCAAGCCCTGGTCGACCATCCATTGGTCGTTGTAGACCTTGCTCAAGTAGCGCGTGCCGGTGTCGCAGACGAAGCTGACGACGCGCTTCGGCTCGGTCTGCGCACGGCAGTAGCGCAGCGCGGCGGCCAGCAGCGTGCCGGTCGACGAGCCGCCGAGAATGCCTTCGCGCTTGAGCAGCTCGCGCGCGCTCGAAAAGCTCTCTTCGTCCGAGATCGAGTACGCCTGCGTCACGCCGCTCAGGTCGGCGATGCCGGGCACGAAGTCTTCGCCGATGCCCTCCACGGCCCACGAGCCGGCTTCGCCGACCGTGCCGTTGCGCACGTACTCGGCAAGGATGGAGCCGGCCGGATCGGCGAGCACGAAGCCCAGCTTCGGTTGCACCTTGCGGAAGAAGCGCGTGAGCCCGGTGATCGTGCCGGCCGAGCCGACGCCGACGACGATCGCGTCGACATCGTGGCCGGTCTGCGCCCAGATCTCGGGGCCGGTGCCGGTCTCGTGCGCGAGCGGGTTCGCGGGGTTGTTGAACTGGTCGGCGAAGAACGCGCCGGGGATGTCGCGTGCCAGCCGCGCGGCCACGTCCTGGTAATAGTCGGGGTGGCCCTTGCCGACGTCGCTGCGGGTGCCGTGGACCTCGGCGCCCAGCGCCTTCAGGTGCAGCACTTTCTCGGACGACATCTTGTCGGGCACGACCAGCACGACGCGGTAGCCTTTCGCGCGCGCCACCAGCGCGAGGCCCAGCCCGGTGTTGCCGGCGGTCGCCTCGACGACGGTGCCGCCGGGTTGCAGGCGGCCGTCGCGCTCGGCGGCTTCGATCATCGCGACGCCGATGCGGTCCTTGATCGAGCCGCCGGGGTTCTGCGACTCGAGCTTGAGGAGCAGCGTGCACGGGCCGGTGTCGAAGCGCGTGACCGGCACCAGCGGGGTGTTGCCGATCAGGTCGAGCACGGCGGGGCGGGTCGACGTCGTCATGCGGCCACTGTACGCGCGCCCTGCGTCTGCGCACGATGCGCAAATCAAGGATGCATATGCGGTCTTTGCGCGGCGCCGCGCGGGCGCGGCGATGCACGTTTTCGGGCGATCCATATTCGCATTCGTTCGTTCCGGTGAGCGCGTCGCGTCGCTAGCCTTTGCATACCTTTTCAATGGAGATTCATTCGATGCGCCTTCGCACCCACGTTCTCGTTGCCGCCAGCGTTGCGGCCTCGTTGTTCGCCGCCACGGCCCGCGCTGACCAGCTCGACGACATCAAGAAGAAGGGCGAGATCGTGTTCGGCGTGCTCGGCACCGACGAGCCCAACAGCTTCGTCGACCCGAAGACGCGCGAGATCGTCGGCTACGAGGTCGACATCGCGAACGCGATCGCGAAGAAGATCGGCGTCAAGCCGGTGTTCAAGCAACTGGCGGTGGCCGCACGCATCCCCGAGCTGCAGCAAGGTCGTGTCGACATCCTCGCCGCCTCGCTGACGCACAACAAGGAGCGCGAGGCGCAGATCGACTTCTCGCTGACCACCTTCGTGACCGGCCAGAAGGTCCTGGTCAAGACCGCCAGCGGCATCAAGGACATCGCCGACCTGAGCGGCAAGAAGGTGCTGACCGTCAAGGGCGGCACGCAGGAACCGAACATCCGCAAGGCCGTGCCCAACGTCGAAGTCGTGACCTTCGAGACCACGCAGCAGGCGTTTCTCGCGCTGCAACAGGGCAAGGGCATCGGTTACGTCAACGACGAGGCTTCGCTGGTCAACGACCATGCCAAGCTCGGCGCCGCGAAAAAGGACTACGCGATCTTGCCGACCAGCATCAGCGTGGAGCCGCTCGCGCTCGGCCTCAAAAAGGGCGAGAAGGGCGTGAAGAACGTCGTCGACGGCGTGTTGCGCGAGCTCGAGGCCTCGGGCGAGGCGAACAAGCTGTTCATCAAGTGGTACGGCCCGGCCACCAAGCTGCAGTTCGACAAGCGCAGCTTCAAGATCGACAGCGATTCGATCTGAGACCCATCCTTGAGGTGGAATGGGGGGTGACCCCTCCTTCACCCTGGCACCTTCGCGGGTGACAGGGTGTTTTTCGTTGATGTCTTCCTGGCCTGTTCCGTTCGATGCCCACCTTCGACATCGCCCTGCTGCTGAGCGGGCAGTACCACGACTGGCTGGTGCGCGGCCTCGTGCTCTCGCTGCAGATCGCCGCGACCACCTGGGTGCTGGCCGTGCCGCTGGCCATCGTGATCGCGCTGCTGCGGCTGGCGCCGGTCAAGGCGCTGCGGGCGGTGGGGGCGGCCTATGTCGAGGGCATCCGCAACGTACCGCTGCTGGCGCACCTGCTGTTCTGGTACTTCGGCGCGCCCGAGTTGCTGCCCGAGGGCCTGAAGCAGTGGCTGTACGCCGGCAACGTCGAGGTCGTGAGCGCGGTTGTCGCGCTGACGCTCTACACCGCGGCCTACATGGCCGAGGACATCCGCAGCGGCATCCGCGCGATCCCGGTCGTGCAGTTCGAGGCGGCGCGCGCGCTCGGCTTCGGCTTTCTCGCGACGATGCGCCGCGTGATCCTGCCGCAGGCGCTGCGCGTCACCGTCCCGCCGCTGATTTCGCAGACGCTGAACCTGTGGAAGGACACGAGCATCGCCACCGTGATCGGCGTGGCCGAGCTGATGTACCAGGCGGCCAAGGTCGAGTCCGCCACGTTCCGCAGCGCCGAGGCGTTCGCGTTCGCGACCGCCGCCTACCTGACGGTGTCGCTGGCCGTCACCGGGCTGGCCGCGTGGTACCACCACCGCTACCCAGCGCGCACGGTATGAACCGCATCGAACGCAGGCGCCCATGATCGAGCTCGTCCAGACCTACTGGGTTTACTTCCTGATCGGCCAGTACCCGAACGGCCCGCTCGGCGGCCTGGCGCTGACCGTGCTGCTCGCGGCGCTCGCGCTGGTGCTGGCCTTGCCACTGGGTGTGGTGCTCGGACTCGCACGCATCAGCCCGTTCCGCGCGGTCCGCTGGCCGGTCACGGCCACCGTCTACGTGGTGCGCGGCGTGCCCTTGCTGATGGTGATCTTCTGGGCCTACTTCTTCCTGCCCAGCGTCACCGGCCACAAGACCGACCAGTTCAGCACCATGCTGATCGCGCTGGTGCTGTTCGACGGCGTCTACCTCGCCGAGATCGTGCGCGCCGGCATCCTCGGCATTCCGAAAGGCCAGGCCGAGTGCGCGCGTTCGCTGGGCCTGGGCTACTGGCGCACGATGCGGCTGGTGATCCTGCCGCAGGCGCTGCGCCACATGCTGCCCTCGCTGGTGAATCAGTTCGTCGCGACCATCAAGGAAACCTCGCTGGGCTACATCATCGGCCTGACCGAGGTGTCGTTCATCGCCGCGCAGATCAACACCCAGGTGTTCACCCGCGCGACCGAGGTCTACGGGCTGCTGGCCCTGACCTACTTCGTGCTCTGCTTCGGGCTGTCGCGCGTGGCGCACGGTCTCGAGCGCCGGCTGACGCGCCGCTCGCCGGTGCGGCCTGCCTCTGCCAGTCCCACCCTTCAATCTCAGCAGGCGTCCGCATGATCCGCTTCGACCAAGTCAACAAATGGTATGGCGCGTACCACGCGCTCGTCGACGTCACCGAGCACATCGCCCAGGGCGAGGTGGTGGTCGTGTGCGGGCCGTCGGGCTCGGGCAAGTCGACGCTGATCCGCACACTGAACCGGCTGGAGGCTATCGGCTCCGGCACGATCAGCATCAACGGCGAAGACATCCACCGGCGCGGTCTGGACGTGAACGCGTTCCGATCGCGCATCGGCTTTCTGTTCCAGCAGTTCAACCTGTTCCCGCACCTCACCGCCATCGAGAACTGCACGCTCGCGCCGGTGCACCTGCGCCGCCTGACGCCGGCCGCGGCGCGCGAGGCCTCGATGGCGCTGCTCGACCGCGTCGGCCTCGCGCACAAGGCCGATGCCTACCCGGCTGAGCTGTCCGGCGGCCAGCAGCAGCGTGTGGCGATCGCGCGCGCGCTGGCGATGGAGCCGCCGCTGATGCTGTTCGACGAACCGACCAGCGCGCTCGACCCCGAGATGGTCGGCGAGGTGCTCCTGGTGATGCGCGCGCTCGCGAAAGACGGCATGACCATGGTCTGCGTGACGCACGAGATGGGCTTCGCGCGTGAGGTCGCCGACCGCGTGCTCTTCATGGACCATGGCAAGGTGCTGGAGCGAGCGACGCCCGAAGCCTTCTTCAACCGGCCGCAACACCCGCGGGCGCAACAGTTCCTGTCCGACATCCGCACGCCGTTCGCGCAGCCGGCCTGAGCGCTGCTGGCGCACTACGCGCCGGCGCGCACGGTGCGGGTCAGAACGGGCGGCTGCCCGACAGGCTGATGCGCTTGAGCACGCGCCGCTCGTTCGCATCGAACGCGGTGCGCGCGTGCAGCGTGGCCTGGTTGTCCCAGTAGACGATGTCGCCCACCTGCCAGCGGTGGGTGTAGGCGAAGCGCGGCTGCAGCAGGTGCGCGCGCAGGCGCTCGATCAAAGCGGCGCCGTATGCCGGGTCCACGCCGACGACCTCGACCTCGGTGGCCTCGTCGAGGTAGAGGATCTTGCGGCCCGAGTCCGGGTGCGTGCGCACCAGCGGGTGCGCTTCGAACGGCGACAGCGGCTCGATGTCCGGCGTGCGGTAGCGCGGGAAGCCCGACGCCAGCGGCTTCAGGCGCCGCAGAAACGGGTTGTAGGTGATGAGCTGCAGGCCATCGATCTCGCGCTTCGTCGTGTCGTCCAGCGCGTCGTAGGCGGCGGCCAGGTTGATCCACGTCGTGTCGCCACCCACGCTCGGCACCTCGAGCGCATACAGCAGCGAACCCGACGAGGGCACCGGCGTCCAGTGGTGGTCGGCATGGGCGCTGAGCTCGTGGTGGCCGAGCACGCCGTCCTCGACGTTGGACACCTTCACGATCGCCGGCGTGTTGCCGCCATACGGGTCGGACGCGAGCACCGGCACGTCGGCCGGCGCCTGGAACACGTCGCCGAAGTAGCGCGACAGGCGCAGGAACTGCGCATCGTCGAGCCGCTGCTCGGGCAGCACGACGATGTGGTGCTCGACCAGCGCCCGCTTCACCGCCAGCACGTGATCGGCGCGCAGCGGCAAACGCGCGTCGATGCCGATGACCAGCGCGCCCAGCGGCGCGTCGAGGTCGTGCACGCTCCAGGAGGCGGTGCAGCTCGGTGCGTCGGGCAACAGCAGGGACGTCGGCGGTTCGGCAAGTGTCGTGGTCATCGTGGGCCTCGGGTGTCGGGGTGGGTTCAGGCGGCGCGCGAGGTCGCGGCCGCGGCGTAGCGGCTGGCGGGGCGGGCCAGGCCGAGGTTTTCGCGCAAGGTCTTGCCTTCGTAGGCGGTGCGGAACAGGCCGCGCGATTGCAGTTCCGGGATCACCAGGTCGACGAACTCGTTCAGCGACTGCGGCAGCACCGGCGGCATCACGTTGAAGCCATCGGCCGCACCGTTCTCGAACCACGCCTGCATCTGGTCGGCGATCGTCTGCGGCGTGCCGACCACGACCCAGTGGCCGCGCGCGCCGGCGAGGTATTCGTAGAGCTGGCGCACCGTGAACTGCTCGCGCCGCGCCAGTTCGATGACCACGTGGGCGCGGCTGTTCACGCCCTTGGGCGGCTCGGGGTAGTAGGGCGGCGGGGCGTCCAGATCCCAGCGGCGCAGGTCGTCGTTCGGCCAGAAGGGCGCGAGCGTGTTCAGGCCGACGGACGGGTGGATCAGCGCCTGCAGCTCGGCCCACTTCGCCTGGGCCTCGGCCTCGGTGCGGCCGATCACCGGCGAGATGCCGGGCAGCACCAGCAGCTCCTCGGGGCGGCGGCCGTACTTGGCCATGCGGCCCTTCACGTCGCGGTAGAAGGCCTGCGCTTCGGCCAGGCTGGTCCAGGCGGTGAAGATCGCCTCGGCGGTTGCGGCGGCAAGCTCTTTGCCGTCTTCGGACGAGCCGGCCTGCACGATCACCGGGTGGCCTTGCGGCGAGCGCTCGATGTTCAGCGGCCCCTTGACCTTGAAGTGCTTGCCGACGTGGTTCAGCGTGTGCAGCTTGTTCGGGTCGAAGTAGACGCCCGAGGCCGCATCGCGGCTGAACGCGTCGTCGTCGAAGCTGTCCCACAGGCCCTTGACCACGTCGACGAATTCGTGCGCACGCTCGTAGCGCAGCGCCGGGTCGGGGTGCGCCTCGATGCCGAAGTTGCCGTGCACGTTGTCGGCGCTGGTGGTGACCACGTTCCAGGCGGCGCGGCCCTTGCTGAGGTGGTCGAGCGAGGCGAACTTGCGCGCCAGCAGGAACGGGTCTTCGTAGGTGGTCGACGCGGTCGCGACGAAGCCGATGTGCTGGGTCACCGCCGACAGTGCGGCCCACAGCGTCACCGGCTCGAAGTACGACACCCGGCCCTGGCGGCTCAGCGAGTCGTCGTCGCCCTTGTGCTGCAGGCCCGGGCTGTCGGCGACGAAGACCTGGTCGAACAGGCCGCGTTCGGCGGTCTTCGCGACCTCGATGTAGTGGGCTATGTTGACGCCCGAATCGGTCTGCGCGCCGGGGTGGCGCCAGGCGGCGACGTGGTGGCCGGTGGCCATGATGAAGGCGCCGAGGCGCAGTTTGCGGTCAGACATGACGAAGTCCTTTGAAGGGAGCGCGAGATCAGAGCGCGAAGCGCAGCCCGTTCGGCAGCGCGAAGCCGGAGTCGGGCCCGCGCGTTCCGTCACCGCGGCGGCCGGCGTGGCGCGCCGCGGTCGCCGCCTCGGCTTCGCCGGCGAACTCGGCCAGCACGTCTTCCTTCAGGCGGGCGAACGGCAGAGCGACGCGGTCGCGCGGGTGCGCCAATTCGACCGGCACGATGCGGCGGATGCGGCCGGGCCGCGGCTCCATCACCACGACCTTGTCGCCGAGGTAGATGGCCTCTTCGACATCGTGCGTGACCAGGATCATCGTGATGCCCTCGGCCTGCCAGATGCGGTGCAGCTCCTGCTGCAGGTGGGCGCGCGTCAGCGCATCGAGCGCGCCGAAGGGCTCGTCGAGCAGCAGCACCTCGGGGCGGCTGACGAGCGCACGCGCGATCGCGACGCGCTGCGACATGCCGCCCGAGAGTTGGTGCGGGTAGGCCGTCTCGAAGCCCTCGAGGCCGACCAGCGCGATGTGCTCGCGCACCGACTGCGTTTTCTCGGCTTCGGTGAAGCGTGCGTTCAACAGCCCGAGCGCGATGTTCTGTTCGACCGTGAGCCACGGGAACAGGCGATGCTCCTGGAACACGATGCCGCGGTCCAGGCTGGTGCCGACGACGCGCTGGCCGTCGAGCAGCACCTCGCCCTGGTAGTCGTCTTCGAGCCCGACGATCAGGCGCAGCAGCGTCGATTTGCCGCAGCCGCTGCTGCCGACGATGCTGACGAACTCGCCCGGGTTCACCGTGAGCGTGATGTTGTCGAGCACCGCCAGCGGCTCGCCCTGGACCTCGTAGTGCTTGCTGAGGTGGGCCATGTGCAGGGTGCCGGTGTGTGCCATGAAGAGTCCTTGAAGAAGCGTCAGAACTGGGCCACCGAACGCCCGCGCCACGCGAGCGCACGTGCTTCGATGCGGCTGGCGATCCAGTTCAGCGTGAAGCCGACGAGGCCGACGACGAACACGCCGAACAGCACCATGTCCATCCAGAAGTGCTCGCGGCCGTCGATCATCAGGTTGCCAATGCCCTGGCCCGAGACCAGCAGGTACTCGGCGCCCAGCGTCGCGAGCCAGGCGTAGATCAGGCCCAGGTGGATGCCGGCGAAGATGGCCGGCGAGGCCGACGGCAGGATCACCTTGCGCCAGCGCTGGGCCGACGTGAACCTCAGCACCCGCGCCACTTCGAGCAGGTCGGGCGGCACGCTGCGTATGCCTTCGAAGGTGTTCAGCACCACCGGGAAGAAGGCTGCCAGCGACAGGAACGCGACCTTGGCCGCATCGCCGAGACCGAACCAGACCGACAGCAGCGGAATCCACGCGAACAGCGAGATCTGCTTGAGCGTGTGAAAGCTCGGGCCGATGAACTTCTCGGCCAGCCTCGAGGCACCGAGCAGCGCGCCAAACAGCAGCCCCGCGGTGGCGCCGATCGCGAAGCCCGCCAGGTCGCGCCAAAGGCTCGCGCCGAGCGCGGCGAAGACCTTGCCGCTCGCGACCTGGTCGACACCGGTCTGCCAGACCTTGCCCGGTGCGACCAGCAGCGGCGAGGTCGACCAGCCGAAGCGCACGGCGGCCCACCAGGCGACGAGCAGCACGAGCGGGATGACCAGGCCGCGCAAGGGCCGTGGAATGCCGCCGCGCAGGGGCGTTGTGACGTGCGTGCGGGCCATCAGAAGGCCTCTTTGCGCCAGCCCAGCAGCCGCTTCTCGATCGCGGCGAGCCCCTTGTCGAGCGCGTAGCCGACCGCACCGACGACGACCACCGCGGCCAGCACGACGTCGAGCTGGAACAGCTGCCGCCCGTAGACGATCATGTAGCCCAGCCCTTCGCTGGACGCGAGCAGTTCCACCACCACCAGCGCGAGCCAGGCATGCGTCAGGCCGTAGCGAATGCCGTTCCAGATCGGCGCGAGCGCGGCCGGAAAGACGACCCGGGTCAGCATCTGCCAGCGCGTGAAGCGCAGCACGCGGCCGACCTCGATGAACCGTGTCGGCACGTTCTGGATGCCCTTGTAGGTGTTGAGCGCGATCGGCACCAGCGCGGCTTTGCTGATCAGGATGATCTTCAGCGCCTCGTCGATGCCGACCAGCAGCATCAACAGCGGCAGCCAGCCCAGCACCGGCACCTGCGCGAAGGCCTTGAAGAGCGGGTACACATAGTCCTTGACAGTGGGCGACAGGCCCATCGCCACGCCCAACGCCAGGCCGCCGACCAGGCCGATCGCGAAGCCGGCGAACACGCGGACCAGGCTGATCTGCAGGTTGGCCCAGAGCTCGCCGCTGAGCAGCGATTCCTTGAACGTCAGCGCCACCGCCTCGGGCGAGGGCAGCACCTGCGGTGCGATCCACTCGAAATGCGCGGCCAGCGCCCACAGCGCCAGCACCGCGAGCGGCAACGGCCACGCCAGCAGCCAATCGCCGAGCCATGCGGGGACCGCGGGTCGTGCAGGCGCGCGCGTTTCGGGCGCCAGATCGGCGCTGTCGAAGTCCAGTGGCCATGAACGTTCCATCGCCGTTCAGCGCGCGGCGGCGACGTTGCTGCCCACGAGGTTGCCGTCGGCCGCGTACTCGGGCCAGTAGCCTTCGAGCCCCTGGGCCTTCAGCGCCGCGTTCAGGAAGCGGCGGTCGAACCAGCTGTCGATCTCGGGCTTGCTGCGCGTGAGCTTGAGCTTGAAGGACTCGTCGCTCGCGTCCTTGTAGCGGGCCACGAGGAAGGGGTCGAGCAGCGGCGACAGGCGCACGCGCAGCGGCTGGCCGATGAAGTCCTCGCGCCAGATCTTCTCGGGGAACTCGGCCTTGCCCCATTGCGCGAACAGCTCGCCGCGCTGCGCTTCTTCGGAGTAGGCGCGCGCGGTCTTCACGACGGTGTCGACGACGCGCTGCACGATCTGCGGCCGCCTGGTCGCGAAGCCGTCGTCGACCAGCAGCACGGTCTGGCGCGTGTAGCGGTACGAGTCCTGGGCCGCCGACCACACGACCTTGGCCACGCCCTTGTCGCGCAGCAGGAACAGCTCGACGTAGCCGAACGCGGCGTCGATGTCCTTCGTGGTCAGCGCCGCCTGCGCCGCTGCGGTGTCGAGGTTGATCAGCTTCAGGTCGCCTTCCTTGAGCCCGTGTGCGGCGAGTGCGCGCACCGCGGCCAGGTGCAGGTTGGTGCCCTTGAAGACCGCGACGCGCTTGCCCTTGAGATCCTCGAGCTTCGTGATCGTCGAGTCCGGCGGCACGCCGAGGTACATCCCGTTGCGCACGCCGCTGCCGGCGATGATGCGGGTCTTCACGCCACCGGCGCGGTGCACGATGGAGGGCAGGTCGCCCTGCCAGGCGAAGTCGAGCTGGTGGTTCACCAGCGCCTCGTTGACGGCCGGGCCCGCACCTTTGAAGAAGATCCACTCGACCTTGATGTTGTCCTTCGCGAATTCCTTTTCGAGCAGGCCCTGCGCGTTGACGAGCCCAGTGGTCGAGCTGCCGGTGCGCGGCGGCGTGCCGACGCCGCCGGTGGCCACGCCGATGCGAATGACAGAAGGCGTTTGCGCGAGTGCCGGCAGGGTCGCGGCGAAGAGGGCGAGCGCAGCGCCCAGCAAACGGAGTCGGTTCATGGCGGTGGGTCTTCGATGAAGTGATCAACGGAGTCGTGACCTTAGGGGCCACGGCCGTGCGCGTGAACGCACGATTTCGTGTTTGCTTATGCGCTGCGGCGTGGCGAGGCCCGCGGGGTCGGGCGATCAGACCGCGGCCAGCGCCTGATCGAGATCGGCCAGCAGGTCGGCGATGTGCTCGATGCCGATCGACAGCCGCACCGTGTCTTCGCTGACGCCCGCCTTGTTGAGCTCGGCCGGCGAGAGCTGCCGGTGCGTCGTCGACGCCGGGTGCGTGGCGAGCGACTTCGCGTCGCCGATGTTGACGAGCCGCGTGAACAGCTGCAGCGCATCGAGGAAACGTGCACCGGCCTCGCGGCCCTGGCCGGGCGCGCTCTTCACGCCGAACGTGAGAATGCCCGAGGCCTTGCCCGACAGGTACTTCTTCGCGAGCGCATGGTCGGCGTGGTTCTCGAGCCCGGCGTAGTTGACCCAGCCCACCTTGGCGTGGCGGCTCAGGTGCTGCGCGATCGCGAGCGCGTTGTCACTGATGCGCTCGACGCGCAGCGCCAGCGTCTCGATGCCCTGCAAGATGAGCCACGCGTTGAACGGCGAGATCGCCGCGCCGATGTTGCGCAGCGGCACGACGCGCGCGCGGCCGATGTAGGCGGCCGGGCCGAGTGCTTCGGTGTAGACCGCGCCGTGGTAGCTCACGTCGGGCTCGTTCAGGCGCTTGAAACGCTCCTTGTGCTGTGCCCACGGGAATTGGCCCGAATCGACGATCGCGCCGCCGACGCTGGTGCCGTGGCCGCCCAGGTACTTGGTCAGCGAGTGCACGACGATGTCGGCGCCGTGCTCGATGGGCCGACTCAAGTAAGGCGTGGGCACGGTGTTGTCGACGATCAGCGGCACGCCGTGGCGGTGCGCGATCGCCGCGATGGCGGCGATGTCGGTCACGTTGCCGGCCGGGTTGCCGAGCGACTCGACGAAGACCGCCTTGGTCTTCGCGTCGATCAGCGGCTCGAACGACGCCGGGTTGCGGTGGTCGGCGAAGCGCGCCGTGATGCCGTACTGCGGCAGCGTGTGCGCGAACAGGTTGTAGGTGCCACCGTACAGCGCGCTGCTCGAGACGATGTTGTCGCCGGTCTCGGCGATGGTCAGGATCGAATACGTCACCGCGGCCTGGCCGGACGCGAGGGCCAGCGCGGCGATGCCGCCCTCGAGTGCGGCGACGCGCTGCTCGAGCACGTCCTGCGTCGGGTTCATGATGCGGGTGTAGATGTTGCCCGGCACCTTCAGGTCGAACAGGTCGGCGCCGTGCTGCGCGTTGTCGAACGCGTAGGCCACGGTCTGGTACAGCGGTACCGCTGCCGACTTGGTGGTCGGGTCGGGCGAGTAGCCGCCGTGCACCGACACGGTTTCGAAGCGCCAGTCTTTCTTGGCGGAGTCGGCTTGGGTCATGACGGTCTCTCGAAGTGGCGAGACCTTCAGGCTAGGCGTCGCGAGTGGCGCCGTGAACTGACCAATCCGCATATCGATCTGCGCCGCGTGCCGGCGCAGTCCGATGCGTCGCCGCGTGGCGGCGCAGACCGACTCAGCGCCGCGAACCCGCCAGCCTGCGCACCACCGCCACCATGCGATCGACTTCCTCGCAGGTGTTGTAGAAGGCCAGCGACGGCCGCACCGTGGTCTCCAGGCCGAAGCGCCGCAGAATGGGTTGCGCGCAATGGTGGCCGGTGCGCACCGCGATGCCTTCCTGGTTCAGCGCCTTGCCGACCTCGTCGGTGCTGTAGCCATCGAGCACGAAGGACAGCACGCTGGCCTTCTCAAGCGCCGTGCCGATCAGCTTCACGCCCTTGATGGGCCGCATGTGGTGCGTCGCGTAGTCGAGCAAGCCATGCTCGTAGCGGCCGATGTTCTCGATGCCGATGCGCTCGACGTACTCGAGTGCTGCGCCCAGCCCCACCGCGTCGGCGATGTTGCCGGTGCCGGCCTCGAAGCGCGTCGGCGGTGCGTGGTAGACGGTGCGCTCGAAGGTCACGTCGGCGATCATGTTGCCGCCGCCTTGCCACGGCGGCATGTCCTGCAGCACCTCGCGCTTGCCGTAGACCACGCCGATGCCGGTCGGGCCGAAGATCTTGTGGCCCGAGAACACGAAGAAGTCGGCGTCGAGCGCGCGCACGTCGACACGCATGTGCGAGACCGACTGCGCACCGTCGACCAGCGCGATCGCGCCGGCGCGGTGGGCCAGCGCCACGATCTCCTGCACCGGCACCACCGTGCCCAGGGCGTTAGAGACCTGCGTGACCGACACGATCTTGGTGCGGTCGTTGAGCAGGCGCTGGTATTCGCCCAGCAGCACCTGGCCCGTGTCGTCGACCGGGATCACGCGGATGGTCGCGCCTTTCTCGGCCGCGAGCTGCTGCCACGGCACGATGTTGGCGTGGTGCTCGAGGTGCGACACGATGATCTCGTCGCCGGGTCCGATGTTCTTCGCGCCCCAGCTCTTCGCGACCAGGTTGATCGCTTCGGTGGTGCCGCGCACGAAGACGATCTCTTCGGTCGAGCTCGCGCCGATGAAGCGCCGCACCGTTTCGCGCGCGCCTTCGTAGGCGTCGGTCGCGCGCGCCGCGAGCTCGTGTGCGGCGCGGTGGATGTTCGAGTTCTCGTGGGCGTAGAAGTGCGCGAGGCGATCGATCACCGCCTGCGGCTTCTGCGTGGTCGCGGCGTTGTCGAACCAGACGAGCTGGCGGCCGTTGACGCGTTCCTGCAGGATGGGGAAGTCGCGGCGCACCGCGTTCACGTCGAACGGCGGGCGCGCCGACGGAGCGGTCGGCGGCGGCGTGTTCGCGTCGACGAAGTAGTACGACGGCGTCGAGGCGGCCGGCGCGGTTGGCAGCGCCGGCGACTTCGCAGTGCCGCCGAGCAAGGCCCGCAGCGCGTCCTCGCCCGGCAGGCCGAGCGAGCGTGCGACAAGGCCATCGTCGCCCGGCAGCGACGCGGCGTGCGCCTCGGGCACGCTCAGCACCTGGCTGCCCGCGCGGCCGTCGTAGCCCGGTGCCGCGACCAGCGCGTGGTCGGGCACGCCGTTCGGCGCCTGCGCGTGCGGCACGAGGGCCGGTGCCGACGCGGCCGCGTTGGCCGGGCTCTGCGGTGAACTGGGCACCAGGTTCGCACCCGGCGGCGGGCCGCTGAGCGGCACAGCCGCAGGCGTCGACGGACTCGGAAAACCGGGCGGCAGCGAGACGCCGGCGGGTTGCGGGTTCGTCGTCACCGGCACGCCGCCTGCGGCGGAGCGGCCCGGCAGCGTGGCGAAGAACTCGTTGGCCAGCTGCGCCAATGCGGTGACGTCGGGCAGGCCCGCGGGTGGCGCGGGGTTCAGCACATCGATCTCGGACATCGTGGCTTACTTGTAGGTGTCCGGGTAGTCGTGGTACTTGCCGATCTCGACGTCCTCGAGCACGGCCAGCGCGTCCGGCGTCTGCACCGCCAGCGAGCAGTAGAGCGAGATCAGGTAGGACGCGATCGCGTTGCGGTTGATGCCCATGAAGCGCACCGACAGCCCCGGGCTCTGCTCGCCGGCGAGACCG
>Ga0307510_10001774_pt1 | contig 24074 bp, 26 predicted proteins | sample 12_EM_MG_FD_207224 | JGI IMG/M metagenome (GOLD analysis project Ga0307510, IMG submission 207224) | Populus trichocarpa ectomycorrhiza microbial communities from riparian zone in the Pacific Northwest, United States - 12_EM | ecosystem: Host-associated > Plants > Roots > Unclassified | place... | reverse complement strand
ACCAATACTCAATCCCGAAGGAGCAACTCTTTCCTGGTCACAGTAATGTCACGTCATGCAGATATGTGGTCACAGAAATGTCATGTCATGTGATACGAACCGTAACTCTATGCGCCCTACCTTACTAGGCGTGCAGGGTGTAAGGTGAGCTATGCCGTTGCATGCAAAGCACCCGCATACGGGGATATTGATGACTTCAACACGATCCCCTCGAGAACTACTTCTCCCTCCTTGTCAAACCCTTTGCGTTCATCAGCTGGTGCACATCAGTGCCACCTCGCGTGCTCGTTCCACGCATTGTGCTATTCGTTTTTTCCCCACCTTTCTTTGTCTTCGTTCGATTCGTCTTCCCTGCCATTTTTCATGTCAATCCCTCCACTCCGACGCATGATGTCACGCATCACCGGGCCCCCCGTCTTCGCTCCCGCGGCCAGTCTCGGTCGATGCGGTCTCACCTTCGACGCAACCTTAGCGATGGATTTCGTGCGGCTCCCGATGTACTCGAATATCTTTTCCCCCCATTTCTGGCAACTGTACTATACTACTTTCAGCGTATGTTTCCCCTTACTTTTCGATCTCGTACCTTTCACCCCCACTCGTCCTGTGCTCCGTCGCGTGTCCTCCCCCTTTCATCCTTCTCTCTCCCATCCTGTTTCCTTTCATCCGTACTAGTTCTGTCCTGTGCTTCCTCGTTTCTCTGTTCGTTTGCTTACTCTTAGATTCGAAGGCTTTGGGCGGTCTCTAGTAGTTTACAAGTGCTCTGCATGTATATAACCTACTAGCATGTTGTCTGTCTGCGAATGTATCTTCCCCCCCGGGTTTTCTCTTCACTTCCCCGTGCCATCGCCTGAGTTTCCACCTTCTCTCTCATCTTCGACCTATCGACGTTGACTCTGAGCCGTCGTGCCTAGCAGCTTCGATTTTCGCGAAGACCGCCTTCTCCTCTCGTCTCATCTCGCCTCAGGCCCAATGGCCGCTTCCCGTCCTTGGACCTCTTTCTCCTTTCATCTCTCATCCCCTTTTCATTGCGTTGCTCTTCTATTCTTGGATTAGCCGCCTTCCTTCTCTCATCTTTCTACTTTCTAGACTCTACTCTGTTCACGTTACTTACGCGCGGGACTTACAATCTCACTTCTAAGGTATGAAGTATGTAATCGTACAAATAAGTAGCAGACATCCGGCAGAAATGAGGATACATTCCGAGAGTTCTCTATCCTGGACCTTTCCCTTGCATGGGAGTAATGGCGAGCCAATGCCACCTTCCCTACATCTGCGGTTAAAACTCCTAGTGGTGAGGACCGAGTCAGTTGTGCTGAGTCCGCGCAAACAAAGATCTGAGGATCGTCAAAGGAACGTTTCGATACAACTCAGTGCTGATCCGTAGAAGTGTGGGCTCGTCTCACATTCCAACCAACGAATCCGACTCTGATAACCATGGGTCGCCTCAACATCTTGCATTGCAAGTTTGGGGGGAACAGGGCCCCCTGACATATGTCGTGATATTTGGTGGACCTCCACGGAGGGTCCTAGGACGTGCGCTACGAATCTTGTTTTTAGTGTGGCCAAGGGACGTGTGGTGTTTACCTCAACAGGTGCTTCCCGGCTTTCGTGTTCTATGACAATGTCGATCTGTCAAAGAGGCCTCTTGTCCAGGAAACCGTATGAAGCTTGATTGTCGACTATCAATACCATGGTTGAAAACGGGTGGACGCCCAAACGCCTTTGCCTTGGGTAGAATGGGCTCAAGAAACTATGACCGGACCTACCCATCAATTGCTGTTCCGTAGTCACTTTCCGAAGCCATGCAACCCCACTCGTGATCCGGCCCATACCTTCTGCCGGTGTTGCAGGCCCATTCTCTTATCATTCCAGGTCAAAAAGGACCCCGGGGTACTACTAGCCCATTCATTTCTTCCGGAATGATATATGAATTCAAGAAGAGGAGACTAGCCGAAGTCGAGTGCCATACAGTAGTGGGTACTGGGGGGGAGATAGTGCTAAGCGAAGCGATAACGGCACAATGTTTTTCCTGAGCGCGGAGGTGTTGACGTGTCACGGTCGGTAATGATATATGATGAAGGGCAAGGAAGCGAGGTGTGGCGTGGCGATGAGACGGGGCCAGACAGGGCCAGATGGCGTGGCAACGAACGGGGTTTGCGTCCCATATGTCCTGAACTAGAGCATCAAGCGATGTCGGCGGCTGGAGACACTTGGTGGTTTAGACCTGCTTGTGCACTTCAAGGCTCTATGGTACTGTCCGAACACCACCAAGTTGGCACCAACTCAGCACCAACTCTCTCCCAGACGACCAACAACGACGACCAATGACCCCACTGCCGACCACGGCAGCGACACACGACGGTGACTCACCCTGTCCCCGATGACGATCCGACGACGGCAACAACCCGATGATGACTCGGACTCGGACAGCCGATGTCAGTGGCCAATGACCCTGTCCACCGAGCCCGACAACGACGACTGATAGCAACGACACACCCTATCCCCAACCATGACCATGACCACGATAACCAACGACGGTCGCGACAGTGGTAGGACCATGTCAACAGCAGACCCGGCGTGGCGACCTGATGATGGCGGATGACAAGACAACAGTTCGCCACCAGCGACTCCGGCGAGCGGAGAGCGGGCCGCAGGCTCGCCCTAATCTTGGCGGTCAATTGACGCAGTTGGTCCGAGCGCCCTGGCTCGGTGCCGACTTCACCCAGGGAGCAATGTTCAATTTGTGGGTGTACCTCAACCAAAAGGTCGAACAACGGGGACTTATGATAGTGTATGTACGGGGGCTGCGACAGTCACCGGGAACGCAGCACGCCTTCTGATGAAAACCGAGTGTGATACGGACTCGTCTCGTAGAATATCGGGCCACACGTCGAAAGGAAACAAACAATCAGTGACATTTAGATCGGACAGGGCACGGGACGAACAGGCAATTACACAACGAGGAACAGGTAAGGCGCTCAAATACCACGCCAACACAAGAGACGACAATCTCACATACAGTAGATACTCATACCGACGCAGTGCACAGCACCCCCAAGTACATCCTATGGGTTAATGACATAGAAGAGGGCCTTTCCGACAATGGATGTCCTTAGAGGAAATCGGTCACTTCAAGTACGATCACCACTTTGTATCGCCCACCCGTGCCCGGTTCCATCCGAACTACATCAATCTGAGAATCCGGATGGTGCACGCAACGGCTGACCAGTCTTCGCAGATTCTCTGCCGCTGGCTGGGTAGCTTCGGGAGCGCGATGAACCGATGGTCCAGGAAAGGTAGCTTGAGTAGGGCCTGGCACGACGCCCTGAGGACCATAACCAACATGGTCATTTCCTTGGTTCTCCTGCAGGGAACGGCCAAGTTAGAAATATATTCAGGAAAGGTAAGTCGATACACATGTGGAAGATGACATTTTCGCGTTCTGGAACACCTTGGTCAAGTCCGACATTGAGATGTGTGTATGGAACTGTAAGATACTGGTGTCGCAGGAGGGGTGTCAGCACATGAAGATGATAGCCCACGTCTGCATACCTCGCTCACGCCGGATGGCTCTGGGTAATTTGCTATCCCATAATTGGTCACATTGATGCATTGTGGGTCCTGCAATGTGCCTTGCACGACATCGCTCTCGACAGCCGACGCAGGTAGCACATCCTCCCACCGTCGTTCGAGTTGGCCACCGCTGGCAGCGGGAGGGATCTAAAGAATATCGTGTCCAAATACATGAGCACTTGTAAAAGGGAGATTGTCAAGACAGGCAAGGCTGACCCCAACATTATGGAGTACATGGTGATTATGCTGTGGGCGCGCAGTGGAACGAAGAAAGAAGTTCCCGGGAAGGTGATTGGCTTGTTGTGGGTCGATATCAGCCATTGGATGTTGTGGATGTAGTACTAGTAGTTGAAAAGCCTTGTTGGCGTTCGATCATGAGGACGTGAAGCCAGTTATATAGACGTTCCTGCTGTTGAGGAGAAGAGGGCATTCGAGGGCATCTGGAGAAACCCCAGCCCAAGCCGAGCCATCTCTCAATAATGTTCCCAATCACCTAATCAGGTTAGAGTACAGTACACGTACAGTATACAGCGGCAACCCTTGCTTTTTTTTCCCACATGCCACATGATTCCCGATCCCCGAAGTATGCCCGAGCGCATTGACGAAATTCAAATTTCTTGTCCCTTCCGAATACATATCGTTCGTGTCTCACGCTTCTTCACAGCCCCGGACGCTAGGTCGGGGAAGGGAAGGCAGCGCGTTGTTTCGGAGGTAATCACCCCCCCCATTTCAAATTCGTTTGTGTAAAAAATTGAGTGCCTGATGGGAGGAACGTCACTGGCGATTCCTCTCCAGTTACGAAGGAAACGAGGACCATGAAACTCTTTTGACCACAAGCAACCCTTTTTTTTTTTAGACGTAGGCAGTTATCGCGATCTCCCTTCGGCATACATTCCCCGGTGAGCCTCCTGGTCCACTCTTTACAACTATGTTCGACCCTCAACCGGATTTTCCAATATCCATAAGCCTTGTTAGTGACACGACACCCGCGCATGTTGATGTGATGATCGTCACTCCACTCCAGTACATTTTCGGTTTCCTTTTACCTCCAACCGTGCAGATTCTAAGGCTGTCAGTCCTGGCTGGGCCTCTGTGGCACGTCCTCTGCAGTTAGAAGAAGTTCCCACGAAAATTGAGCCCTGATCCCGATATGACATGCGTTCATCGGTTACAACATCACATTCAAAAAGTTGATAATATCGCAAATCCATCCGACTTTACTTAGGCGGTTCCAAGTGCCTATGGGCCCACTAGGACTTGGAGGCGCTCGGTTGTCAGATCAACCCGCGTCCTCGTTTTTTTTTTTTCAAGTGACGTTAGGGCTGCGGCGTAATATAGTAGGACAGGTCTCAAGACGCATTTGTGAAGAAGAGACAGGCGATGTCCGCGCTGGCGCTCTCTTTGAAAAATTACTCTTCTGAATATCAAATACGGGGACACGGTTACTCTGAATGGCATGAAAACGAAGGATCGTTTACCTTTCCCGGCAAAGGGAGGGTCACCTCTTTTGATCGCGCAACGGTGCGGCTCGAAACCCTAAGTTCCCCGACTTCGGACCCAAAAAAGGTTTTTGCCTCGCTCACTTCGGCCAGAACTTGCCCCCCCAGCGCCTACCCTTCTTGGTTTCTACTGGGCCAAATCTCTGGCACCCGCTCCTCGCTGGTTCACTGCGTGGTCCTTGGCCATATTCAACAAATCCGATGCCGTTCAAACTTCGCTATTCCTCGTAAAGCGTACCAGGGGTATAAAGCCTCTAACCACATTGTGTATCTGAAAGTCCAACACATTTCCTCCAACATGCAGTCGCATCCCCATGACGCTTCCCGCAGCTACTCGTATCAGCGTCATCATCAAACCTCGCTGTCCCCTTCTCATCACCCCAATTGTGTAGATTATAGTGGTCATCACAGTACATCGGCTGTCGAGAACGATGTTGTGCAAGACGCCTTGCAGGACCCACAACGCATCAATGTGACCAATTATGGGATAGCAAATTACCCAGAGCCATCCGGCGTGAGCGAGGTATGCAGACGTGGGCTATCATCTTCATGTGCTGACACCCCTCCTGCGACACCAGTATCTTACAGTTCCATACACACATCTCAATGTCGGACTTGACCAAGGTGTTCCAGAACGCGAAAATGTCATCTTCCACATGTGTATCGACTTACCTTTCCTGAATATATTTCTAACTTGGCCGTTCCCTGCAGGAGAACCAAGGAAATGACCATGTTGGTTATGGTCCTCAGGGCGTCGTGCCAGGCCCTACTCAAGCTACCTTTCCTGGACCATCGGTTCATCGCGCTCCCGAAGCTACCCAGCCAGCGGCAGAGAATCTGCGAAGACTGGTCAGCCGTTGCGTGCACCATCCGGATTCTCAGATTGATGTAGTTCGGATGGAACCGGGCACGGGTGGGCGATACAAAGTGGTGATCGTACTTGAAGTGACCGATTTCCTCTAAGGACATCCATTGTCGGAAAGGCCCTCTTCTATGTCATTAACCCATAGGATGTACTTGGGGGTGCTGTGCACTGCGTCGGTATGAGTATCTACTGTATGTGAGATTGTCGTCTCTTGTGTTGGCGTGGTATTTGAGCGCCTTACCTGTTCCTCGTTGTGTAATTGCCTGTTCGTCCCGTGCCCTGTCCGATCTAAATGTCACTGATTGTTTGTTTCCTTTCGACGTGTGGCCCGATATCTTACGAAATGAGTCCGTATCACACTCGGGTTTCATCAGAAGGCGTGCTGCGTTCCCGGTGACTATCGCAGCTGTCGTACATACACTATCATAAGTCCCCGTTGTTCGACCTTTTGGTTGAGGTACACCCACAAATTGAACATTGCTCCCTGGGTGAAGTCGGCACCGAGCCAGGGCGCTCGGACCAACTGGGGCGTCAATTGACCGCCAAGATTAGGGCGAGCCTGCGGCGCGCTCTCCGCTTGCCGGAGTCGCTGGTGGCGAACTGTTGGCAATCCCCTGTCAATCTATGCCGCGACATGCGACATCTTGTCACTTTGTCAGTCCTACATTATTCACTGAAGGCCGGGCTCGAATCGGAGCTCACCTAGCGCAGGGTTGTTGATGAGGGGGAAGAGAGAACCGCAGGGATATGGACACAAACATGACAGGCACATTCTTCTATGGACGTGTACAGAACATTTGCATGCAGGGCCTGGAAGACACTGTGGATTTTACGATATATCCTGTGGTTTCATGATGAGATCTCGAAATCTGTTGGCCAGCTGTCACATGTCACTGCCTACCCCGCCGAATGAACGATGCAATTATATCAGGCATCGGCGGGTGATGACTTGGGGTCACACTAATCTTGATCAAGATACCCCCTGGATAGGGATAATTGTCCGCTCGAGGGCGTTTGAATGACCGCGACTGACGATAAATGCGATCTAGGGCACAGATTAAGAAACTCGTAAATTGAATGGTCCTTAGGGCTGCGGCCAGTGCTGTATACACGCAGTCGAAGCGAAGCAGTAACACCATCCAGTCCGTGTTTCACCCTATTTAACTTGTCGAAGCTTCTACGGGTCCGAAGTTCAACTGATAAGAGAGCGATGGAATACAAATCATAGGATAATATATATCGTGGCCATGCGATAACAAACGAAGACAGTAGAGTAAGAGGGTCCATTTAGAATTACAAAAGACGTTTATTGCAACAATCATACCATTCGGATTCACACAACGAAGACTTCCCTCTCCAAGGGGTCAAGTGCCCTTCTGTGTGGATCGGGGCATCTTGTCACAGGGGCCGTCCAAGTGCCGTTTCAACAAGTCCACTCGCGCGTAACTCTTTCGACAGTGCTGGCAATATATTCGGTCGTCGCGCTTGCGGACGTGGGGACGTGTAAAGGTCGCCCCACACACGCCACACGCGTGGGGAGACGAAGAAGGTGGCGAGAGTGGGCCATAACCGATAGGCGGGGATGGAGTGTTGGCGGGGTTCGAATGCTGAGCGTGGGCTCCTTGAGTCTGCATCACTGGGTTTGGATAAGGCTTCTGCGGGGGTGACAAAGTGTGTATTGTGTTGTGATGGGACAATAGGCTGCCATATTCCATCGGACGGTAGTTCTGGAAGTGGGCAGGAACGCCGGGGTTCAATGACATTCCGGTGTGACGTGCATCAAGCATATAGTCCTGAGGGGGGGTTAAGGACCACCCTGATTGTTGGGCGATAGGAAGGCTTGGCAAAGCAGCGTGGTTGCCGGCGACGACTGCTGTTTGTGTTCGTGTGAGTGGAGATTAACGGGGACAGGGGCGAGTGTGTGTATGCACGGGATCTTGGGGGTACCCATACGTTGGTCTTTGTACTTGAGGACTCTGCGACGGGGTGATAGTCTATGGGTCGACCATTGGTACTGTGATGAACGCTATAATCTATATAATTGGGGTGATAAGAGGGGATAGCGAGGTTTGGTGATGATGCTGATACGAGTAGCTGCGGGAAGCGTCATGGGGATGCGACTGCATGTTGGAGGAAACGTGTTGGACTGTCGGATACACAAGGTGGTTAGAGGTTTGGGGGGAATAGCGAAGTTTGCACGGCATCGGATTTGTTGAATATGGCCAAGGACCACGCTGTGAACCGGCGAGGAGCGGGTGCCAGAGATTTGGCCCAGCAGAAACCAATGGAGGCGCTGGGGGAGACGGCAAGTTCTGGCCGAAGTGAGCGAGGCAAAAACCTTTTTTGGGTCCGAAGTCGAAGGAACTTAGGGTGTCGAGCCGCACCGTTGCGCGATCAAAAGAGGTGACGCTCCCTTTGCCGGGAAAGGTAAATGGCCCTCCATTTGCGTGCCGCTCGGAGTAACCACGTCCCCGTATTTGATACTCAGAATAGTGATCGTTTTCGAAGAGAGCGCTAGCGCGAACATCGCCTGTCCCAGGCTCCTAACCAGCCAACTGGGCAGGTTACGCCTAATCCTAGTAGTGTAGCGTACAAATTCTTGTAGATGTGTATAGCCAATCAGAGTGATTTCAGGTCATGCCGAATATGATTATGTCAACCATGAACTTTAGTTTTGTGCAACCTGCCCAGTAGGCTGGCACAAAACGTCAGCCACAAGCGTGGGATACCTTAGTCAACAGCAGGAGAACACGAACCAGTTCACAAAATTCAGTCACATGACGCACACATAGCTGAAACCGGGCCGGTGGGTGAACACCCTCAATGGATGGACCTTTGTACCCAACCTCTAAAATGGAGAGTAGAAGCTGCAAAAAAATGGTATAAGAGTCTTAATACATGCCACAAGTCAAGCACTGAAAAATAAGCATATCCAATGACAGCGGGACGATCCAGATGAGAACAAATATTCTACACCATTGGGGAATTGAACCGACAACCTGTCCCGCCCATAAATGCTGACTAAAATGTAAAAACCACTACACCACTTAGCTTTACTATTAATGTCCTTTTAAATCATATATGACCAGCAGTGGTGCAAAGGCTACTATGTGTCATTGATGTCCCAACACCTCTTTCATGCCAGTATCATAGCAACCCCACATGTGTAAGAAATTTTTATGTTTCTGGTGGAGGGGAGTAATCAACGAGCCTATCTACAATGCATCCAGGTCATGTGACTGAAATTTGCGAACTGGTTTGCATTCTCCTGCTGTTGACTAAGGTATCCCACGCTTGTGGCTGACGTTTTGTGCCACTGGGCAGGTTGCACAAAACTAAAGTTCATGGTTGACATAATCATATTCGGCATGACCCGAAATCACTCTGATTGGCTATACACATCTACAAGAATTTGTACACCTGCGCCTGTCCCTTCTTCACAAATGCGTCTTGGGACCTGTCCTACTGTATTACACTGCAGCCTGAACGTCACTTGAAAAAAAAAACGAGGGACTCAATTTGATCTGACAACCGAGCGCCTTCAAGTCCTAAGCGCGCAGGCACTCGGAACCCTAAGTAAAGTCGGATGGATAATGATGGATTTGCGATATTATCAACCTTTGTGGATGTGATGTTGTAACCGATGAACGCAGGTCATATCGAGATCGGGGCTCAATTTCGTGGGAGCTGCTTCTAACTGCAGAGGACGTGCCACAGAGGCCCTGCCAGGACCGACAGCCTTAGAGTCTGCATGGTCGGAGGTAAAAGCAAACCGAAAACGTACTGGAGTGGAGTGATCATCATCATATCGACATGCGCGGGTGTCGAAGGCTTATGGATATTGGAAAATCCGGTCGAGGGACGAACATAGTTAGAGAGTGGAGGAGGCTCACCGGGGAATGTATGCCGAAGGGAGATCGCGATAACTGCCTACGATAGTGAAACGGGTGCGTGCATCTGGAAAAAAGAGGGTTGCTTGAGGTCAAAAGTGTGTTTCATGGTCCTCGTTTCCTTCGTAACTGAGAGGAATGCTGGTGAAGAGCCCTCGCATCAGGCACACAATTTTTTACACAAACGAGTTTGACATGGGGTATGATTAATGATTACCTCCGAAACAACGCGCGGCTTTCCCCGACCTAGCGTCCAGAGCTGTGAAGAAGCGCGAGACACGAACGATGTTCGGAGCGCTGTGTTGAGAAATGAAAGGACAAAAATGGGTGCCAGGTGTTTGGGCGGATGTTCGTGTGAAGTTGCGGCAAGCGGAAGATTAAATTACTTACAACATGATCGGAAGATGCATGCAGATACACGCGAAGGGGGATCGCTGACGACAACTTGAGCACGCGCCGCAAAATGAGACTCGTTGAAAAGACAGCGAATGCAAATTTGAATTTCACCAATGCGCTTTGCCGAGCCGCGGGAATCATGTGGGAAAATCAAGCGATTGCCCCTCTAACCCGAACCCGATGAGGTGATCGCCGGGGATGGACAGACGGCTCGGCTTGGGCGTTTCTCCAGATGCCCTCGAATACCCTCTTCTCCTCAACAGCAGGAACGTCTATATAACCAGCTTCACGTCCCCATGATCGAACGCCAACAAGGCTTTTCAACTACCACATCCACAGCATCCAATGGCTGATATGGAACCACAAGCCAATCACCTTCCCGGGAACTTCTTTCCTTGTTCCAATGCGTACCCACAGTACAATCACCACGTACTCCATGATGTTCGGGTCAGCCTTGTCCGTCTTGGAAATCTCCCTTTTGCAAGTGCTCATGTATTTGGACACGATATTCTTCAGAACCCTCCCGCTGCCAGCGGTGGCCAACTTGAAGGACGGTGGGAGGATGTGCTACCTGCGTCGGGTGTCGAGAGAGATGTCGTGCAAGGCACTTTGCAGGACCCACAACGCATCAACGTGGCCAATTATGGGATAGCAAATTACCCAGAGCGATCCGGCGTGAGCGAGGTATGCAGACGTGGGCTATCATCTTCATGTACTGACACCCCTCCTGCGACGCCAAGTATCTTACAGTTCCATACACATATTTCAATGTCGGACCTGGTCAAGATATTCCAGGACGCGAAAATGACATCTTCCACGTGTGTACCGACTTGCCTTTGCTGAATATATTCCTAACTCGGGCCGTCCCCAGGGGAACCAAGGAAATGATTATGCTCCTCAGGGCGTCGTACCAGGCCCTACTCAAGCTACCCTTCCTGGACCATCGGCGCATCGCGCCCCCGTGCTTGGCCAGCCAGCGGCAGAGAATCTGCGAAGACTGGCCAGCCGTTGCGTGCATCATCCGGATTCTCAAGTTGATGTGGTTCGGATGGAACCTGGCACCGGTGGGCGATACAAAGTGGTGATCGTACTTGAAATGACAGATTTCCTCTGAGGACATCCATTGTCAGAAAGGCCCTTTCCATGCCATTAACCCGCAGGATATACTCTGGTGGTGTGAGTACCTGCAGTATGTAAGGCTGTCGTCTTTTGTGTTTGCTTGCTATTTGAGCGCCCTGTCTGTTCCTTGCTGTGTATTGCTTGTTCGTCTTGTGCGTTGTCTGTTATAACATTTTAATGATGCGTTGCTTCCTTTCGACATCTGGTCCGATATTCTATGAGACGAGTTCGTATCATACTCAGGTTTCATCAGAAGGCGTGCTGCGTTCCATAACGAGTCACAAACGCCAAGCAGAAATCTACGGGCGATAAGAAAGTAATATAACTCCGGGGGCTGGAGTGCAGCACCTACTCATATTTTGGGCTAGGGAGTACAGTAGGACTCGGAGTTCATGGTCGGGAGTCGGGAACGTCAACAAAAGGTCACTTGACTCAGCGCCACAATGCACCTGGCATTATCTCGACGACAGTGGCACAACACTGCAGCGCACCCATCAAATTCACAGACTCGGACTGTCCAGGATATATACAGTACAGTGACAATGCGTGGCCTCTAGAGTAGCCAGATCCAGGCCTGACCATCCATGTGGCGGTCACTACACACAGTGTACGAATGTCGCCTTGACGAAGAACTACGACCACGAATGGCTGGGGGTGACCCAAACTCTCGATCCAAGGGATTGATGTACAGGAAGGAGAGACTACGCGCACAACGAGATGTAAGACCAGTCACCATGCCACCCTTTTCACAGCTTCATAACAGCTGACTTCCATGCCGTAACTCAATACCCATCTATCCCACTTGCATCTGCTAGCGGCCGCCCAAGAATGCTTGCCAGTGGTGCCATAACGAGACGTGTTTCCTTAATGGATTCTCATCCCACTGACAAAGGTAGAGGAACCCCGATATGCCTCCTGTCTCGAAAGAGCTCAGACACAGCGTCAATCAGGGCTCTGGCAAATTCATGTTTCCCCGGAGGTGACTTAAAATTGTCAATACGAATCACCAACCACTTCCAAGAGGCCACAAGACTGTGCCAAACGTCGTTTTTGAGTTAAGGGCGGACAAAACATTCAAAATAATCGACCATGATCAGATGAGATACTGTGCTGTAGTGACAGGGAAAGAAATCAAATTAGAAGCACATAGATCGGGCGCACCCCTGTTGCTCTGCGGTCCTGCAACTGCATTGTCTGTCCAGTTCCCTGACAAGCACTTCCCATCTCCCGATCTTTGTCGCCATCTGGTCAGCCGCGTTAACAGTAAGGAGATGTGCCATCACGCAAGCTGTGGAGTATAAGAGGTGCAGACTTGAGAATGCGGAAGCGGACAACATGCAGTGTGTCCACCCGCAAAGAGGAGGTGTAAGTCTGCTCGTCCACCCAGATGCATTCAAGCCGTGCCCGATGCCAATTGGGTATGTCGAACAGGGCCGTGGATATGGCCGACAAGAGGAGACTGCGTTGTCTCTCTGGTGCCTCCAAGATGGATTGTTCGTAGGACATGCGGCAATGGTCTTCACCGAAATGAGTGAAGAGGCGGTGCGCTGTAGCGGAGAGGATCGTACGGCCTTCCAGGATTCATAGATACATCACACTTACCGACAATTCCCCATAGCCTAGCTACGTATGTCATGACAAATGGATTACAGGCATGCTCTGTGAAAAATCCGATTGAGTGAGGATACACGGCGGTATAGCAACCGAGCTGAAGGGCGTTGATGAACTTTTCGTCCTCTTCAGTTGTGTATGGGAAAGTGGGAAGATCTGATGTCAGAGCATCTGGTGTAACTGCGTTATTCCCAAGCCTTAATGCCGCCATTTCGCAACTCACTTGCATGAGCATTGATAAGAATAACCTGTAGTTCGTTAATGGCTGTGGCGGCATATGGTGATGCCGTTGCGGGGAACATTTCCATATGGGCCCAGTAATTCTCCTCCAGGGCGTATCCTTGTCGCGAATTTTAACGAGTCGAAGGTTGCAAAATAACTCACGCAGATGCGACTCTGAGAAAGCATGTGGGAGTCCCACCACGGTTGGGCCTACAGGATGCAACCAGAAAAAGGTACGGTGCGCGTGGTCAACGAACCAATGTCAACCAATAGTTGCAGATGTTTGTGTCGTTAATTTCCAGGAACAAATCCGAGGTCTCTGGAAGGGGAATATCCTTCCCCGCCGCAAGAGCTCGAATAGAGCTAATGCAATCATTTAGATGCTCAGCAACCGTGGTATAGGAGACGTGTGCCTCGGTGACTACAGAAAGGCCAGTTTCCGTTCGATTATGGGGCATATCGCTTTCCCTCTGGGTGAATCGAGAGTGTTCATCCCTTGGGATGGCCTTAAGCAGAAATGTGAGTCTCCAAGGAATCGGCAAAAAAGACCGCTCACGCTGAACTAAAATTTGTTCCCAGTAGTAGTGGCATACCGGGTCTCACTTTGGTACCTGCCATCCTTGATGGCACTCGCCTCAACATCCACGAGCATCCTTTTTGGGGTCACCCCCCAAACGGTCGCCCACCTCCCTCTAGTATATAAGGCCACCAGAAAGTTGAAGCCATGCCTACATCCACATCCCCTACTATTACACTCACAGCATCAAATGACTGATATGGAACAGCAACAAGCCGATCACCTTCCGGAGGACTTGCTTCCTCGTTTCATTGCACCTCAACAGCACAATCCCGTGCTTTACAATGCTGCGGTCAGTCTAGCACGTCGTAACAATCTCCCTCGTGTGAACGCCCATATTTCTGTGCAAAATGTTGTTCAGATGCCTCCCGCTGCCAATGCCAACCATGTCCAACTCGAAGGTCAATGGGACGATGTCGTGCCTCCAGCTATCCGAGTCCATGGTGCTGTCCAAGACACCCCGCAGGACCGACAACTCTTCAACGTTGCAAATCATCGCTTTGCAGACTACCCCGAACTACGTGACGTGAGTGATTTATACATACCCGGACTGTCGACCTTCGCATGCGACCAACAACCTTGTCACCAGAACCCTGCAGTCCCGTACCCATATCCCAACATAGGACCCGCTCAAGGTGCCCCAGAACACGAACAAGTCATTCCTCCGGTGTGTATCGACTTGCCTTTGATGCATAGATTACCAACCGGATTCCTTGTAGGACCACCAAGGATACAATCATTTGGGGTATGCCCCTCGGGGTATTGTACCAGGCCCTACCCAGACCGCCTTTCCTAATCCATCGACTCACCAGCCGCACGCCCTTGACCAACCAGCGGTCGAAAATCTCCGACGACTTGCCAGTCGTTATGTGCATCACCCAGATTCGAAGGTTGATATGGTTCGGATGGAACCAGGCACCGCTGGGCGATACAAAGTGGTGATTGAGCTTGATATGACCGATTTGCTTTGAGGACGTCCCTTGTCAGGACTTGTTATTGCCCACAGGATTAGTTCCGTGGTGTTGTGCATACGTCCGTGTCAGTATGTTGCAGTGTAAGAATACCATTACTTGTCTTAGCTTGCTGTGAAAGCTCCCTGCCTGCTGTAATTGCTCGTTGGTCCCGGCTCCGCCTAACAAATTGCTGCTCCTTTGTTTCCTTTCGACTTGCGGTCAGATATTCTAGAACGTGAGTTCGGTGTTGTAGCGTAGACTGTCGGTCTACGCGTGTGAGTTCGATAGCGGAAGGACGAGACGAAATAGAACCGGGGCCACGTTCCCGAAGGCTTGAGAACGCGCGAGGAGGTAAATTTGAACGGTCGGCGAGAGAGACGGAAAGCGCGTCGGAGGTCGCGAGTCCGCTGCTGGGTGCGCTCGATGCGATGACGAGACACGAAGCGATCTGCGAAGGTGAGGAAACGTACGAGTTGGCGAAACGGAATGACAAGTGATGGCTCGTTAGCTCAATTTATCGTCGGTCGGGCGAGAGTCGAAAGCACGCAAATGAGAAAGAAGAGAGAAAGTGGGGCTACTGTTGCCTTTGTTGTTGTGGTTGTTGTAGGTGTCGGAAATGTCGTTGTTGAATAGAGGGCCAGCAGGGTGCGAGTGAAAGTCGGCGATGATGTGTCGAGTCTGGTCTAGCACGACTTGTGACTTGGGAGCAAAGAGGGAAGGGCTGGGTGGGGGTCATTCTTCTGGCTGGTCTGGCTGAAAAGCGGCGAACAGAGGGACTTGCTGGCTGGTGGCGGGCGCGCTCGTGCTCGTGCTCGTGCTCGTTAACATGGGCGATGGTGGTGGGGGAATTGCGAAAGGGCAAAGCGGTGTCGGCGCTGCTGTTGTCGGGTGTGTCGGGGCGCTTGCTGTTGCCGTTGCCGCTGCTATCAGCGTCGTTGTGGTCGAAGGTGCAGGCGGTGTTGACGAAGCTGGCGGCTTTGGTGGAGTTGCTGTGTTGCCGCTGCTGTTAGTAGCGGTGTCGGCGTTGGTGATATGGGCATCGCTGATGATGCTGTTGCTGCCGCTGCTGTTGGCGTCGGTGTCGGCGTCGGTGGTGCGGGCGTTGTTGACGATGCTGGTATTGTTGCTGAGATTGCTTTTGCTGTTGCTGTTGGCGTTGTCATCGGCGTCGTTGTTGTCGTAACGCCGGGCCAACGGAGTGCGAGTGAAGTCGGAGGGGATGGATTGTGTGCGGTCGGAGTCGAGGAGTTGTGCCACGTCGGCGCATTTTGAGTGGGCGTGAAGAATGGCAGGTGGTTGTCAGTTGAATGTGGTGGGACAATGTCGGGGACAGGGCAGGCGGCTTGCACGAAATCGAGGGGATGGGGTCGACGTCGGAGGTCGCGAACGCGGTCGTAACTGCAGTGGGTGTCGGCGGCGCAGGACACATTGCTGCTGGTGCTGGCACCGTTGCTGTCGTCGCGCGTTGAACCTCTCATCCGTTTTTTCTGTAGTAAGGCTATGTTCCAACTAATCATAATGCCCGAGAACATATCATGGGTGCGACCTCGGGTGCAGACTCGGATGGCTCTCGACCGAGATCTCCCAGAGGTAATGACAGTGTAATGACCCACCAGCTGCCACAGTCGTCACTCGCAGCAACACAGCAATTGCCACAGTCGTCCAGGTCAGGCAGGCCTGCCTACACGGGCACTCACTGTACGCAGACCTACAGTAGTACCGATGATGCCCCTCCTGCGACCGCGTCCCCCAAACCCAGTGAGCAAATGCTCTACACGTGTCATCTTATACACTCTTACTTCCCTCAGTTCCCTTGATCATTTCCACAGAAACATCTCCCGGGACGACAGAGTTCTTTGACAATATCGTGGATTCTTATATCCAACCATCCCCGCCACCCAAGGTTCCACCGCTTAATAATGTCCGCGTAGCAAAGTGAGCACGAGATAATGCCGGAGGCCCTCGCCCCCAAATGCATACGGAGGCTCGACCCGCTCTGGCACGCTCAGGCGACGCGGCATGCGTCGCACTGTCGCACCGAGCGTATACGATGACTCGGAGGAAGGCTACGGCTCGGGCGAGTGGGAGGACATGATATACGAATTCACGAAGATCCGGGTGAAGATCCACTGCGATGGGGACACGCGCGGGATGGCGCCCGACGCCACTTTGTCCTTCGCCGAGTTTAGGCAGCGCGTGGCGGCAAAGTTTGAGACGACACCGCAATCGATCATGCTCGAGTTCCGCGACGAGGATGGCGGCAAGGACTCGTTGCGTGACGAGAGCGACTACGAGATCGAGACGCAAACTCGAGGTCTGGCCCGGTACGATGCGAGATGAAGTGAACTTGCTTTCGTGGGACTAGAACACAGGGTGTGTGTCTCGTGTGCGATTAATGCAGCCTCATTGCGATTTTACACCATCTATCTGCATACACGGTGTTCAGTTTATTCACGACATTAGTATTGGTATTCGAGTGCGCTTTTTTTAATGCCTTGCTCTTCTATTCCTTCCTCTCGTTGGTGGTGTTGAGGCACTTGACCAGTGTTCTCTCGAATACCACTATTTACGACTTGGCAGTTATGTTCGACGTCACGGCCAGCCTTTTTGATGTCCAGAACTGTCCAATCTGTCGCCAACCAGCACGCTAGATGGGTGCCCCAATTGGACGGGAACTCTGGTCGACGTCCCCAATAAGGGCAAGGCGGCAAACAAATAAATCCCCAAGAAAGCCTTAATTTTGTAAATAATCCCGTCCCGACTAAGAGGAGAAAATTTTCAATTGCGTGACGAACGGAAGCAAACGGAAGACGAGTGTTGATGAAATGGGGTTTTGCGTTCGACATCATGCATCGGGGTACGAGGCACCCAGGAAAGTGGTCCTCAGATCACTTCAAGTCCCGTCCCCGACGGCTCAGGGAGGCCTGCCGGCTCAGCCCATCCTCAGACTCTCTCGAATCATAAATTGTAATTAGATAAATTCGGGTTTATGATCTCCCGCTCGCCCCGGGGAGGGGGATCATGGTGACAGACTGACAGTTGCAAGAAGGGGCGGAGCCAAATCATGGAAGTTAGAAAGAAAGAAGACCCGTGGCATTTGTTCTGAACTACACGATGAGAGGGGTTTTAGGTCGGGGTGAGGTGAGGAAGAGCGGCGGCACGAGGACGATTTCTCAATGCGGCGTTGCTGAAGCGGGAAAATCCAGGTTGAGTCACAGTGACGTCCTGAATTGTCGGGACGCGCAAGATGATGCCTTCGAATCACCTCATTCGCATGGGCGCATCGTTTAAGCTTGAGTTGGGAATGGGCTACTTGGAAGTCATTTTCTCAGAGAATCCGTGAGTTACCGCGCCGCCAACTCACGCGAAAGGGCACGTGGGCCTCGTTGCTTCCCAATCGAGGTAGTAGGAGATTCACTTGCACCTGCTCGTCTCGGCCCACCCCTCTCAACTTCCCCTACCCCCCCTGACCACCGAGCAGCTGACTAGAATCATCGTCACCCTCACCTCTATATTTCTCCACCATTACGAACATCCTCTCTTGGCATTCTAAACACGAGATAGTGCATGTCAATGGGCACCCTCCTCATCTTCTTCATGCTCGCCGACCGTTCACCTCAATTCTCGATGTGTGGCATAGCTTTATCAGCCGCCTGGGATTCGCCATCCGTCAACTACTGATGGCATCCTGAAGACAATTATGGTTGGTGTCAAAAGTGGACTCAACACTCGTGGCCATTGTGATCGCAGCTGAAACGCTCAGCTTGTCCCATGTCTCAAGTGCTCTCAGTGCAAGAAGTCTAGAAAGGAGGGCCAGACTCTCGCAGGGTACGACGGATAAGCATCATATCAGCTCTCCTGGGGTCGTGGGAATCGGTGCGTTCGTGCGGAGTAAGGAATTAATGACAGAAATGCCCCTTTGTTGCTGGTGTTGCCGCAATAGAGAGTGCAAACCCTGCACAAAACACCTTGTTTTTGATGTCAATGACAGCGTATCTTCACATAACGGGCGCAGAAACAGGGAAGAATTCAACGGAGCATTGTTTTGCCAGGAGATGATCGAAAAGGAAAAGTGGTTTGATTATGCGTGGGGTGGGAAGGGGATCTTGGGTGACGGTAAAGTGGGTTCGGGTCGAGCGGCTAACGGAAATGTTTACGCTGGCATAGGTCTAGGATGCGTGGGAGATGAACAAAGATGGGTTGAACACACGCTCTCGCTTCCCTCCCCGGCGAAAGGTCCCAGTACTAGTAGCCGAACTGTTGGCGATCCCCTGTCAATCTATGTCGTGACACACAACGTCTGGTCAGTCCCCCATTATTCACTCACCGCCGGACTTGATTCGGAGCCCACCTAGCGCAGAGTTGCCAGTGAGGGTAAAGAAAGAACCACAGGCCTATGGACATGAACATGACACATAACATCACTAGACAGGCACATTCTTGCATGCACTGGAGCGGAACCAGTGCGTCTGATCTGGTTTGTTTTCATTGATAGCCAAATTCCCGGACACACGGCTCGGGCACATGGCCTCCATTTCCCCCTCGAGCCCTCATACCCTCTCCCCCAACAGCCCCGCTGAGCAGGGACGTCTATATAATCAGCCTCACATCCCCCCATCATGCGCCAACAAGGTTTTTCTGTATCACCCACTCCTACATTCACAACGTCCCATGGTCGATATCGATCCACAACAAGCCAATCACCTTCCTGGGAACATGTTTCCTCGTTCAACTTCTACTGCGCGCCCGCAGCACGACCACGTACTCCATAGTGTTAGGGTCAGCCTTGTTCGTCTTTGACAATCTCCGTTTTGCAAGTGCTCATGTATCTGTACACTATTCTTTAGATCCCTCCCACCACCAGCGGTGGCTATCTCGAAGGACGATGGGAGAATGTGCTACCTGCTTCGGCTGTCGAGAACGATGCTGTGCAAGGCGCATTGCAGGACCCACAACACATCGTAACCAATTATGGGATAGCGAATTTCCCAGAGCTACCTGGCGTGAGCGAGGTATACACACGTAGGCTATCATCTTCATGTGCTGACACCCCTCCTGTGATACTAGTATCTTACAGATCCATACACATATTCCAATGTCGGACTTGGTCAAGGTGTTCCCGAACGCGAAAATGTCATCTTCCACGTGGGTACCAACCTACCTTTCCTGAATATATTCCTAACTGGACCGTCCCCTACAGGAGAACCAAAGAAATGACCGTGATGGTTATGCTCCTCGGGGCGTCGTACCAGGCCCTACTCAAGCCACCCTTCCTGGATCATTGGCTCATCGTGCTCCCGTGCCCGGCCAGCCAGCGGCAGAGAATCTGCGAAGACTGGCCAGCCGTTGCGTGCACCACCCGGATTCTCAGGTTGATGTGGTTCGGATGGAACCGGGCACCGGTGGGCGATACAAAGTGGTGATCGTACTTGAAATGACAGATTTCCTCTGAGGACATCCATCGTTGGAAAGGCCCTCTCTATGTCATTAGCCATTGGATATACTCGGGTAGTGCTATGCACCACGTTGGTGTGAGTCTCTGCAGTGTGTAAGACTGTCGTCTCTCGTGTTGGCTTGCTATTTGAACGCCCTGTCTGTTCCTCGCTGTGTAGTTGCTTGTTCGTCCTGTACCTTGTCTGATCTAACATGTTACTGATTAGTTGACTCCTTTCGACGTGTGGCCCGATATTCTATGAGACGAGTCCATATCACACTCGGATTTCATCAGAAGGCGTGCTGCGTGCTGCGTTCCGTAACGAGTCACAAAACGCCAAACAGAAATCTACGGAAGATAAGAAAATAATATAACTCCCGGGGCTGGCGCAGCGCATACGCATATTTTGGACTAGGCAGGAGGGATCAGTCCAGTACTTCGATAGAAGTTAGAGTGAATTTTTCTTTTTGTACGACACCTCAGCTTCATGAATTGATAGGAAATCAATTCGAATTTCTCGTCACTGATCCGAATCACACCTGCAGCACGTGCTCTATTGCTTGGCTGTTGGCGTGCTGTAATATTATTAAATTATTGCACATGTCAGGGGTCAATGTCAGGTGCCAGTAAGTTACAGCATCACAGTACAATCCCAGAACGGTAATGCCGGGTTTACTTTCACGGACGGATACAGTAGCGTAATCCCATTCTTACGGCATCCACGCGTTGAAAGGAGGGTTGAGCCAGCGGCAAGGCCACCAGAAAGTTGAAGCCATGCCTACACTCACATCCCCTAACGGGGGACTTGCTTCTTCGTTTCACTGCACCTCAAAAGCACAATCCCGTACTTCCCAATGCTGCGGTCAGTCTGGCACGTCGTGCCAATCTCCCTCGTGTGAATCCTCATATAACTACGCAAAATCTTGTTTAGATACCTCCCGCTGCCAGTCGTGTCCAACTTGAAAGTCAATGGGAGGACGTCGTACCTCCGGCTGTCCGAGTCCATCGTGCTGTACAAGACACCCCGCAGGACCGACAGCACTTCAACGTTGCAAATCATCGCTTAGCAGACTACCGCGAACTACGTGACGTGAGTGATTTATACATACGCAGACTGTCGACCTTCGTATGCGACCAACAATCTTTGTCACCAGAACCCTGTGGTCCCGTACGTATGTCCCAATGTAGGATTTGCTCAAGATGCCCCAGGATACGAACCAGTCATTTATCCGGTGTGTACCGACTTACCTTTGATGCATAGATTACCAACCGGATTTTCTGTAGGACCACCAATGAAACCATCGTTTGGGGTATGCCCCCGGGGAATTGTATCAGGCCCTACCCAGACCGCCTTTCCTGATCCATCGACTCATCGGCCGCACGCTCTTGGCCAACCGGCGGTAGAAAATCTCCGACGACTTGCCAGTCGTCGTGTGCACCATCCAGATTCTCAGGTTGATATGGTTCGGATGGAACCAGGCACTGCCGGGCGATACAAAGTGGTGATTGAGCTTGAGACGACCGATTTCCTTTGAGGTCGTCCCTTGTCGGGGACGGCGTCCGCTTTGTCATTGCCCACTGGATCAACTCCAATGGTGCTGTGCGCCATGTTCGTGTCAGTATGTTGCAGTGTGTAAGAATACCGTTATTTGTTTTAGCTTGTTGTCAAGGCTCCCTGCCTGATGTAATTGCACGTCCGTCCCGTGCTCCGCCTAACATGATGTTGCTGTTCCTTCGTGTCCTCTTGACTTGCGGCCCGATATTCCAAATGGCGAGTTCAGTGACAATGTCATATCCGGGTTTCGTCTCAAGAGGACCTGCGTTCCGCAACAAATTTACAGTTACAGAAGCCGAGACAGATATCTACGGGTGAGGAAATAACATAGAGCCCGGGAACAGGAAGCACGGCAATTGCCAGTGCGCGTATGGACCTGGGAGCGCGGAGGCAATTCATGATCTGCGTTAGCAAAAGAAGAGTGCTGAGTGGGGCTGGATCACGTCTAGCTTGAAAGAGAGATCGGGTTCTGGTTTGAGGATGCCGTCAGCAAAGGATGGGGTCGGGGACAATGCGTCGCCAAACTCCCGTTGACTCTCTTGACATGACAATTCCCACGATCGATGCCTCAAACTCGTTCCAATTAGGGTAAGTCCGTGTGAGACTCGGAGGTCTCAGGCCAACGTGGCAGAGGCGCTTTCTTCCTTCTTAGCAAACAAATGTACGTCGAAATTACACTGCTCCCCCCCTCGCTTCTCTCTCTTTTTCCTTTTGGCATCTCTACGCCGGTTTTTTTTGGCAGACCATCCGGGCGGGCGCTATAATGTCTCTCGTCCCTCATCATTCTCTCGCCCGGCGCCTGCATGCACTGATCGCAAACGCCTAACGGACACAAAGCCTGACACCAATGCCCATCTAGACCCATCTCCCCTCCGCTTCACGGAATTGCCACGATGCTGTCAAGTTCTGCCTCCACCATTACCTCCGCCTCAGTCATGGTATCCTGGACACATGACGTAATTTCTCGCATGCTCCCCAGCTTGCTTGAACATGACAACCATGCGCATGGCATTATAATGTTGCAGTGCGTCGTCGAATTCTCAAACTGCACTGTGACATTCCAATATTATGATGCTATGCAGACATCCCCTCCACCACTTTACCCTCGTCCAACATGGGCAACATAGATTGTCTCCTTTCCGTTCCTTGAAATGCAGAACAATAGACAATATATGCTGAATAAATTCCTTCAGTCTTTTGTATGACCATGCCTCATCAGGCGTGGTGGACGCGCCCATCTCCGAGTGTGACTACTATCTCCGTCCGCGCAAGAGGGCTAGGACAGTACAAAGAGCATACGGCCTAAGGGATCGATGACGTGACGTCGCGGGGGCCAAGAAAAGTTCAGCTTGCCCAGGCTAAGAGGCAAACAAAGGAGACACGGAGCAGGTCAATGAACCGCGAAAAAGAGGCGTACAACAAGCTTACAACGATACTCAGTGGGTACTATTTAAGTAGCAAGGGCGTCAAGTTAGGGGAGGAGTGGTCCTTGCGAGAGAAGCAAAAAGCGTTTGCGCGCGAATTTCGAAGCTACTTGATAATGAGCTTTTCTTTGACTCTTCCAGGGGCAATGCCCTTCCTCAAGTCATCAACAAGTTCATGACTTGCTTGTTCGCTTTTCTGGACTTTCAACTTGTTAGAAGTCAAAAGCCGAGAAAGTCAAAAAGCGACCGACACGAGTACAAGTCCGTACTATTTAGCCTAGACTTTTCTCTGCCTTTCTGGCTTTAAGACTACGAAAAATTGCGAAAAATACCCAAATTTTCTGGACCCACGTGCATGTCGCCATCCTACTGTCTTTCTGAGTCGTACGGCCTGATAGTCTCGGCTCACCCTACGCCGAGGGATGTGTTTGTTTACTCGGTAGAGCTGCCTTTCGCGTGGGGCCATTGGTGTGAATGAAGAATGGGTTAAACCAAAAAAGGCCTCATAGGCTCAGTGGCACCCGAAGTCATTACTGTAAGTTATGTTATGTCCCTGCCAGTGTCGGTGGCGGACAGTCAGCCAGCATTCCGCCATGGATCATAACCCTGAGACCCTAAGTTGTAGAGTTTGGAGTTTGGTTCACGTATTGACCAGCCAGACATCAGATGAATCACATCCATGGTCTCGGTCTGACTTTTATGCTATTGAATATGGAAGTTGATGGGTATGCAAATACTGCTATGGTGGTCGACGACAACATGAATGATTTACAACTGTCTGCAATGCCAAGATTTGAAAAGACAAAAAAAACAAGAGGAAAAAAAAAGCCTCGGACTCATGCAAAGATGTCTTGCTGCAAGATATCCTCCGCCTTGAGGGCATCGTCCATCTGCGGGAAGAGATCGACCAGCGACGAACTGACGTCAGCCTCCACAGGCCATGCATTGTCCCACAA
>Ga0307510_10001773_pt1 | contig 24086 bp, 14 predicted proteins | sample 12_EM_MG_FD_207224 | JGI IMG/M metagenome (GOLD analysis project Ga0307510, IMG submission 207224) | Populus trichocarpa ectomycorrhiza microbial communities from riparian zone in the Pacific Northwest, United States - 12_EM | ecosystem: Host-associated > Plants > Roots > Unclassified | place... | reverse complement strand
TCGGCGTGCAGTCGTCGGGCAACGGCGACATCAACGTCAACGCGGCGATCACCTGGAACAATGCGGCCGCCACGCTTGAGCTGGATGCCTTCCACGACATCAACGTGAACAACACCATCAACGGTGCGGGCGGCATCGTGATGAACGCCACCGGCGGCACGCTGACCATCGGTAATACCGGCGGACTGTCGGCCGGCACCGGCGCCACGCTCAACGCCAACAGGTTCACCAACAATGCGGGCCTGAACGCGCTGGGCGCGAAGTGGAACCTGTACACGGCCAACCCGTCGGGCAATGTGCTCGGCGGCATCACTCCCAACTTCATCCAGTACGGTACCAGCCTCGGCGGCGGTCTTCTCGGCAGCGGCAACGGCCTGATCTACAGCACCGCCGCCTCGCTGCAGATCACCGGCCTTTCCGGCACGGTGAGCAAGGTCTACGACAACACGAACGCCGCAAGTTTCACAGGTGGCAACTTCGTGGCCGGCGGGCTGCTCAATGGCGACAAGATCGCCTCGGCCTTCGGCGGTTCGTACGCTTCCGTCAATGCGGCCAACGGTATTTCTGTGACCTCGCCGGGCGCGATCGGCAACTTCGCCATCACCGACAGCAGCGGCACGATTCCCGTATTCGGCTATACGCTGGGCACCGCACCGGTCACCGCGGCCGTCGGCCAGATCACGCCGGCCCAGCTCACCGCCAGCATCATCGGCACCCCCACCAAAACCTACGACGGCACCACCACCGCCACGCTGGGCAGCGGCAACTACCTCATCAGCGGCCTGGTCGGCGGGCAGACGGTCACCGTCAACCAGCCCAACAGCGTCGGCTACGCCAGCGCCGAGGCCGGCGCGGAGACGATCACCGCCGGCTTCAAGGACACCAACTTCATCGCCGGCATCGGCACATTGCTGTCCAACTACATCCTGCCGACCGCCGCCACCGGCAACGGCCTGATCAACCGGGCCAACGTGGTGCTGTCGGGCATCCTGGCCGACAGCAAGGTGTATGACGGAAACACGCTGGCCGGGCTGGATACAAGCAACCAGAACCTGTTCGGCATCATCGCCGGCGACATCGGCAATGTCACGCTGACGCAGGGCACCGGCAGCTTCGCTTCGGCCAATGTCGGCAATAGCCAGACGGTCTCGCTCAATGGCTTCTCGCTCACGGGCGGCAAGGCCAATGACTACAACCTGATCCTGCCGGCCAGCCTGAGCGCCAGCATCACGCCCAAGGCACTGACCATCGCCGGCGTGACCGCGACCAGTCGCGCCTACGACGCGACCACGATCGATGCACTCGGCGGCGGCGCCGCGCTGCAAGGCCTGGTTGCCGGTGACGGCGTCAGCCTTGACACCAGCAGCGCAATCGGCAACTTCGCCTCGCCCAATGTCGGCAACGGCATCGCGGTCACCGCCAGCGGCTTCGCGCTGACCGGGGCAGGTTCGGGGAACTACACGCTGACCCAGCCCACCGGCCTGTTCGCCAACATCACGCCGGCGCCGCTGATCATCTCGCTGATCGGCAACCCGACCAAGATCTACAACGGCACCACCACCGCCGACACCACGTCGGCGAACTGGCAGATCACCGGCTGGCAGGGTGGCCAGGGTGCAACGCTGGACCAGGTGTCGACGGCGAACTACTCAGGCCCCGATGCCGGCAACAACATCGGCGTGACCGCGACACTGGAAGCTTCCGACTTCCACACCGCGTCGGGCACGTTCATGTCCAACTACACCTTCACTCCGACGGTGAACGGTACCGGCACGATCGCCCAGGCGCCGCTGACGATCGGCATCATCAACAATCCGACCAAGGTCTACGACACCAACGATACGGCCACGCTCAATGCGGGCAACTTCCAGATCAGCGGATTCCTGCAGGGCCAGGGCGCGACGGTCAACCAGACCGCCGGCACCTACGCCGACCCGAACGTCGGACAGTGGGGCGTCACCGCACTGCTCACCGCGGCAAACCTGATCGCCAGCGGCGGCACCAACCTCAGCAACTATTCGATTCCGAGCCTTGCCACTGGCACCGGCCAGATCACGCCCCAGCCGCTCGACGGCCACATCATTGCCGGTTTCGTCGGCGCGTCGAAGACCTACGACGGGCTGAACACCATTACCCTGCTGCCTGGCAACTTCTCCTTCAGCGGCCTGCTGAACGGCGATACGGTGCAGACGAACTTCGCCAATCTGATCGGCCTCTTCGGTTCCAAGAACGTCGGCACGCAGTCGCTCACCGCCAACTTCGGCGGCGGCGACCTGAGCGTGAATTCCGCCCACCCGGAGGATTACACCCTGCCGGCGCAGGCGTTTGGCACCGGTATCATCAATCCGGCCGTGCTCACCGCGCGCATCATCGGCAACCCGACCAAGACCTACGACGGCAGCACGCAGGTTTCGCTGGGCTCGGGCAACTATGAGCTCGATGGCTTCGTGGCCGGCGAAGGCGGCAGCATCACGCCGTCCTCGCACGTGGCCTATGCCAGCAAGGATGCGGGCAACTGGAACATCGTGGCGCAGTTGGCGGTGACTTCATTTACGGCAAACTCCGGCACGCTGTTCTCGAACTACATCCTGCCGACCGACGCCCAGGGCATGGGTACGATCAACCAGGCTCCGCTCTTCATCACCGGCGTCAGCGCGCAGAACAAGGTCTACGACACCACGGACCTGGCCACGCTCAATGTGGGCGGCGCGCAGCTGCAGGGCCTGGTCGCGGCGGACGTGGGTGACGTAACACTCAATGCGCCATCTACCGGCCATTTCGCCACCGCGAACGCAGGCAGTGGCATCGCCGTGACCCCGGGCGTGTTTTCGCTCTCCGGCAGCGAGGCCGCCAACTACAACCTGCAGGCGTTGCCGAGCCTCTTCGCCAACATTACCCCGGCGCCGCTCACCCTGTCGGGCATCGGCATCGATCCGAGCAAGATCTACGATGGCAGTACCCTGGTGAACATCAACGGCACCGCCGTGCTCAACGGCCTGCTCGGCGGCGACGCGGCCTCGGTGCAGTTGAACGCTTCCGGTGCCGCCGCCAACACGCGTACCGCCAACGTCGGTAACAATCTGGCGGTGCTGTTCGGTGGGTACTCGTTGACGGGCACGCTGGCCAACAACTATGCGCTCAGCCAGCCGAGCTCCAGCACGATCAACATTACCCCGAAGCAGTTGACCGCCACGATCATCGGCGATCCGACCAAGGCCTATGACGGCAGTACTTCGACCACGTTGACCGCCGCCAACTACCTGCTGAACGGCTTCGTCGCTGGCGAAGGCGCCACCGTTCCGCAGTCGGCCACTGCCGACTACATCACGCAGAACGCCGGCACCGGCATCACCGTCAACTCCACCCTGGTGGTCTCCGACTTCGTCGCCGCTGCGGGAACCAGCCTTGCCAACTACATCCTGCCGACCACGGGCACGGGTACGGGTACGATCACCAAGGCGATCATCAACCTGACCTCCAGCCGCGTCTATGACGGCACCGCGGGCGCCGATGCTTCCCTGTTCGCGCCGGCTGGCACGATTGCCGGCGTCGACGGTGAGATCATCAAGCTCACCGGTTCCGCCAACCTGGTGAACAAGAACGTCGGCAACCAGAAGGCGTTCGGCGACTTCGGCACGCTGGCCCTGGTGGACAATGGCGCGACGCTTGCCTCGAATTACACGCTGACCGGCGGCATCGATTGGGTGACGGTGACGCCACGCGCGCTCACCGCCACCTTCGGTGCGAACGACAAGACCTATGACGGTAATACCAATGCCGTCCTGACGGGTGCCGCGCTGGAAACCGCCACCGGCAACGCCGGCCTGATCGCCGGCGACGACGTCAGCCTGCTCAATTCCACCGTCGGCACCTTCAACAACAAGAACGCCGGCACCGGCAAGACTGTCACCGGCAATATGTCGATCGGTGGCAACGATGCGGGCAACTACATCTTCACCCAGGGTACCGCGACCGCCAATATCGATCAGTTGCATATCAACGTCACGGCGACCGGCACGAACAGGCAGTACGATGCCACTACCACCGATGTCGTCCATATCGGCAGCACGGGCGTGATAGGAGGAGACAACGTCAGCTTCGCCGCCGGTGCGGCCAACTTCGACGACAAGAACGTCGGCAACGGCAAGAACGTCACCGTTACCGGCATTACCGCCGGTGGTACGGATGGCGGCAATTACTTCCTCGACAACACCTCGACGACGACGACGGCCAACATCACGCCGCGTGTCATCAACCTGACCGGTGAGCGTACCTATGACGGCAGCGCGGCTGCCAACGCCAACTTGTTCACCAGCGGCGGCCTGGTCGCCGGCATCGGTGGTGAGAAACTGACGCTGACCGGTAGCGGCGTCCTCGGCGACAAGAACGTCGGCATCAAGAAGACCTTCAGCGGCTTGGGTACGCTTGCCCTGGGCGACAACTCCGGCGCGGCCAGCAACTACACGCTGACCGGCGGTACCGACTGGGTGACCATCGATCCGAAGGCACTCAGCGCTACCTTTACTGCCGACAACAAGGTCTATGACGGCGACACCATCGCTGCTCTCCACAATGCGGCACTGTCCGGGCTTGTTGCGGGCGACACCGTCGACCTGAACAACACCGCGACGGGCGCGTTCGACAACAAGAACGCCGGCACCGGCAAGACCGTCACCGGCAATATGAACATCAGCGGCACGGATGCGGGTAACTATCTATTTACCCAGGGAACCACGACTGCCGATATCGGCAAGGCCACGCTCAACGTCACCGCGATCGGCACGGACAAAACCTACGACGGCAACGTCAACGACACAGTGACGTTGCATGGCGGCATCGCCGGCGACAATCTCACCTTCGGTAGCACGTCCGCCACCTTCGACGACAAAAACGTAGGCACCGGGAAGACGGTGACCGTGAACGGCATTACCGTTGGTGGCAGCGACGCGGGCAACTACGACCTGGCCAACACCACAGCCCAGACCACGGCCGATATCAATCGGGTGATCCTGAATCTGATCTCCACGCGCGTCTACGACGGCACGACCGGCGCGGCCGCGGGCCTGTTCGTCGATGGCAATGGCCAGATCGCCGGCATCAATGGCGAGGCCCTGAAGCTCAACGGCAATGCCGGCGTGCTGGTCAGCAAGAATGTTGGCATCCGGAACTTCGCCAACCTCGGTGATCTCTCACTCTCCGACGGCACGGGCGGCGGCCTGGCCGGAAACTACACCCTGATCGGCGGCACGGATCAGGTGACCATCACGCCCAAGGCCCTGACCGCCACCGCCACCGTCAATGGCCGCACCTATGACGGCACCACTAGCATCGCGCTAATCGGTGCGGCTCTCTCCGGCCAGATCGTTGGCGACGACCTGGTGCTGGGTAATGACACCCAGGGCACGTTCGCCGACAAGAATGTCGCCAACGGCAAGACCGTGACCACCAACATGACCGTCACCGGCGGCGATATAGGGAACTACACCTTCACCCAGCCGATCGGCTTGACCGCGGATGTCACGCCGCTGGCCATCAACGTCGTTGCCAGCGCGCAAAACAAGGTCTACGACGCCACGACGAATGTGACCATCAACTCGCTGACCAGCAACGGCATACTGGGAAGCGACGTGGTGAACTTCGCATTCGGTGCGGCGGCCTTCGGCGACGCCAATGCCGACGATGGCAAGATGGTAACGGTTAACGGCATTACCAAGAGCGGTGTTGATGCCGGCAACTACATCATCAACACCACGGCGCAGACGACCGCAAATATTACACGCCTCGTTCTGGACCTGAGCGGAACCCGCGCCTACGACGGCAGCACCAATGCCGACGCTAGCCTCTTCGGCAGCAACGGCGTGCTGGCAGGCATTGCCGGCCAGACACTGAACCTCTCTGGCAGTGGCGTGGCAGCCAGCAAGAATGTCGGCACCAACGTACCGTTCGGTGGCCTGGGCACGCTCGCGCTCGCCGATGGCGGCAATGGCGGTCTGGCAAATAATTACACCTTGCTCGGCGGCACCGACACGCTCACGATCACTCCCAAGGTGATCACCGTCGGCGCAACAGGTGACAACAAGACCTACGACGCCACCACTGCGGCGACGGTGCATTACACAAACAACGGCGTGGTGAATGGCGACGACATCAACTTCGCGGGTACGGCGAACTTCGCCAGCGCAAACGCCGGCAACGGCGTCGTTATCAACGTCAACGGTATAGCTGCAACCGGTGCCGACACGCTCAACTACTCCTACAACACCACTGCGACGACCTCCGCCAACATCACGCCTGTCGTCCTCGACCTGACCGGTACCCGCGTCTACGACGGCAGCACCGGCGCCGACGCCGCACTGTTTGGCGCTAACGGCGTACTCAGCGGTATCAACGGCGAGACCGTAAACCTGACCGGTAGCGGCGTGCTGAACAACAAGAACGTCGGCAACGGCAAGCCCTTCGCCAGCTTTGGTTCGCTGGCTCTCGGCGACGGCGGCAATGGCGGACTGGCCGGCAACTACACGCTGCTGGGCGGCACCGACTCCGTAACGGTCACGCCGAAGACGATCACCGTCGGCGCCACAGGCAGCGACAAGACCTACGACGGCAACAGCTTGGCCGGTGTCACCCTGAACGGCACCGGCGTGATTGCTGGCGACCAGATCGGCTTCACACCGGGCTCGGCCAACTACGCTGGCCCGAATGCGGGCACCGGTGTGGCGATCACTGTGAGCGGCATCACCGGCAATGGTGCCGATGCGGGCAACTACGCCTTCAACGCCACCGCATCGACTAGTGGCAATATCACCCCGGTGGTGCTCGATCTGACCGGCACCCGCGTCTACGACGGCAGCACCGGCGCTGCCGCAAGCCTCTTCGGCAACAACGGCATGCTGGCCGGCATCAATGGCGAGACGCTGACCCTGTCCGGCAGCGGTACGCTGGGTAACAAGAATGTCGGCTCGCAGAAGGCTTTCGCCTCGGGCGGCCTGTCCGGCTTCAGCCTGGCCGGCAATGGCGGTACGCTGGCGAGCAACTACACCCTGGCCGGCGGTACTGACTGGGTCACCGTGACACCCGCCACGCTGACGGTTGCCGGCGCGGTCGCCCACGATCGCACCTACGACGGCACGCGCAATGCCACCGTGAGCGGCGCCACGCTACTCGGCCTGTTCAGCGGCGACGACGTGGTGCTGGGCAACGCCGGCAGCGGCCTGTTCGACACCAAGAACGTCGGCGACGACAAGGGCGTGACCACCGCGATGACGGTTACCGGCGGCGATACCGGCAACTACATCCTGCTGCAGCCGACCAGCCTCGTCGCGGACATCACGCCGAAGTCGATCAACGTGAACGCCACCGGCACCGACAAGCTGTTCGATGGCAATACCCGCGACAAGGTGACGCTGGGCGGCGACGGCGTGATCGCCGGCGACCAGATCGGCTTCACCAACTCAGGCGCCAATTTCAGCGATCCCTCGGTGGGCAACGGCAAGACGGTGACGGTGACCGGCATCCAGGCCAACGGCGCGGATGCGGGCAACTACGTGATTGCCGATCCGACCACCACGACCACGGCGAACATCACCGGCGGCCGACCGTCCTCGTTCGGCGTCGCCGACGGCACGCTGGCCAGCCTGCAGTACGCGATCGGCCCGACACAGATCGCCACTCCTTACGGCGTAGCCGAGCAAGACACCGTCGGCATGTTCACCGGCAACCAGAAGAAGCTGCATCGTCCCGTCGAACGCAACCGCAGCCGCGACGACTTCACCTCGGGCCTGGCGCTCAAGGTCGAGAACGGCGGCGTGCAGATGCCGGGGAACCTGCTGCCATGAGGTCCGCGTCGATGATCGCCGTACGGCGCCCCTTGCCCATTTTGCACAGAATCCAATCCATGACTTCGAAGCACTCCACCGCCCTGCGTCAGACCGTACTCGGTTCGGCACTTTCGCTTGTCCTGTTCGGCACCGCCGCGCACGCACAGGCCGTACCGCCGGTGCAGCTACCCAATAGCGGGCAGTTGCTGCAGCAGGTGCCGCAACAGCCATCGAACGTCCCCTCGTCGGACCTCGACCTGAACATGCTTCGCCCGCAGCGCGAACGCGGTGAAGACACCCGCCCGTTCATGGTGCGCAGCATTGAGATCACTGGGAACACTCTTCTTCCCACCGAAAAGCTGCATGCCTTGGTTGCCGATAGCGAAGGCAAGGAGCTCACCCTCAACGAACTAGGCGACGTGGCCGACCGCATCAGCAAGGCCTACCAGCGTGCCGGCTATCCTCTGGCGCGTGCCTACGTACCGCCCCAGACCCTTCGCGAGGGCGTGGTGAAAATCGCCGTGGTCGAGGCCCGCTACGGCAAGGTGGTGCTGCAGAACCAAAGCGCGGTGGCCGACGGCCCCTTAAACGCCACGCTGGCACCGCTGCAGCCAGGCCAGCCGGTAAGCAACTACACGCTCGAGCGAAGCCTGCTGTTGCTGTCGGACATCCCCGGCGCGCTCACAGGTTCGGTGGTCCGTCCGGGCACCGACCCGGGCACGTCCGACCTCCTGGTCAATGTCAATTCAGCGCCGCGCTATACCGGCACCGTTGGCCTGGACGACTTCGGCAATCGCTACACCGGGCGCGCGCGCCTGGGCGGAAACTTCGACGTCAACGGCCTGCTGCACCAGGGCGATCTGCTCGACTTCAGCGCGCTGAGCTCCGGCGGCGGCATGAACTATGCGCAAGGCGGCTACCGCTATCTGCTCAACGGCCAGGGCACCACCCTGCGCGCGGCGGTATCGACCCTGCACTACCATCTGGAAAACGGCCTGGAAGCGCTCGATGCGCATGGTTCGGCCCTGGTCGGCAGCCTCACCCTAAGCCAGCCGATCGTCCGCAACACCGCGTTCAATCTGTATGGCCAGATCGAATTCGATCGCCGGTTGCTCCGGGACGATATCGACGTGGCCTTCGTACATAACGATCGCCAAGCCAACGTGTGGAGCGCCAGCCTGGCCGGCGACCAGCGCGACAGCACCGGCATCACCAACTTCAATATCAGCGCCACCCACGGCAAGATCACCTATACCGACACACTGGCCGACATCATTGACCTGCTCACCGCGAACAGCCAGGGCACGTACACCAAGTACAGCTTCTCTGTATCGCGCCTTCAGCAGCTCAATCCGGACAATGCGATCTATGTCGGCTACAGCCAGCAGTGGTCCAACAAGAACCTCGATACCTCCGAGGAGTTCTACCTGGGCGGCCCCAACACGGTGCGTGGCTACGACGTGGGCGCGCTGGCAGGCTCCCAGGGCAACCTGATCACCGCCGAGTTCCGCCACGACTTCAACCTGCCGGACCTTCCCGGCCACTGGCAGGCAGCGGCGTTCGCCGATACCGGCCGCGTACAGGTGTACAAGAACCCGTTCGTCAACGGCGTCAACAGCGGCCGCATGAGCAGCGCGGGACTGGGCCTGCACTGGGCCGCCGCCGACAACTGGACGGTGAGCGCCAGCGCCTCCAAACCGATCGGCAGCACACCTGACCTGCTGGGCGACGTCGGCACCAAGACGCGCTTCTGGGTACAGGTGCAGAAAGGGTTTTACTGAGCTGCCGGAAAAAACCTCGACTTGTTGAAAGTTGAAACGGGGTCAGAGTAATTACTCTGACCCCCAACCCCACATGTCTCATCAGGAAAGCGCCGGCCTGCCCCGGCGCTTTTCTTTTTGGAGATTACCCGCCGATCCGATACTCGGTTTTGACCAGTCCGCCAGCATAGTGCTGCGTCTGGATATGCTGCAGCGCGATGTCCTTCGGCAAAGCGCCGAAAAGCGGAATGCCCTCTCCGATCAGCACTGGCACGCGCGTGATGATCAGGCGCTGGATGAGTCCGGCACGCAGAAAACCCTGGATGGTGATGCCACCGTCGACATAGAGGTGGCGGGCACCGCTTGCGGCAAGTCGCGAAACAATATCGGCGCAAGGCCCGGCCATTTGCTCAACAACGCCTCCTACCGCTGCCGACAAATCGACGGGCCGGCTGCTCAGCACGACGACGCGCTTGCCGCCGTAATGCCAGGGGCCGAGCGTCAGCACCTTCTCGAACGTCTTTCGACCGATGACGATCACATCGACACTGGCGATGAACTCGTCATATCCATGCGGCTCGCCGCCACCTTTGGGCAGGAAGTCCAGGCTGTCGTCCGCCCGCGCAATGAAACCATCGACACTGGTGCCGACGAAAACAGAAACCTTCATCGTCAGATTCTCCGTATCGTCGTGTCACGCACAAAAAACGGCGAGAAGCTGAGCTTCTCGCCGTTCCAGTGAATACGCAACCCTAAAGCGACAATAACCTAGAAGGGGATGTCATCGTCGTCGAAGTTGTCGTTCGACGGGGGCGGATTGCCGCGCTGGGGAGCCCGGTCGTTGCCGCCGCGGGCGGCGTAGTCGCCACCGCCACCAGCACCACCGCTGCGGGCCTGGCCGCGTGGGGCGCCACCGCCGCTGCGGGCGCCACCGCCACCGCCACCGCCACCGAATCCACCACCGCCACCACCGCCGCCTTCGCCGGCGTTGCCGCCGATCATCTGCATTTCGTTGGCGACGATGTCAGTGGAGAAGCGCTCCACGCCGTCCTTGTCGGTGTATTTGTCGGTGCGCAGGGAGCCTTCGATGTACACCTGGCGACCCTTCTTGAGGTATTCGCCAGCAATCTCGGCCAGGCGGCCGAACAGCTTCACGCGGTGCCACTCGGTGCGTTCCTGTTTCTCGCCGCTGGATTTGTCCGTCCAGCTCTCCGACGTGGCCAGGCGAAGTGAGGTGATCGCCGTGCCGCTGCCGGTGTAACGGGTTTCGGGGTCTGCCCCCAGGTTGCCGATCAGGATGACCTTGTTGACGCCGCGTGCCATGGGAATTCCTTGGGTTACATGCCGAAACTGGAATGGAAGTCGGCGAAGTTGTGGATGCGCCGGCAGCGTGCCGGGGCGCTGGGATGATAGCAAGGCGCCGGCCCTGCCGGAGGGGCGGGCGGCCACGAAGGGTGTCGGTCCAGCCCCCGTTTGGGGACGGCGGTACGTCAGGTCAGGCCGGTCGAATGCCCGGGGCCTGTGCCAGGCCCTCGCTTACCAGTTCCTGGACCGGATAGCCGGCGTCGGCCCAGGCATCGAGCCCGCCGAGCAGCGGGCGCACCCGGCGGTAGCCTCGCTGGCTCAGGATCAGCGCGGCGCGTGCGGCGCTGATCTCGTTCGGGCAGGTGCAATAGATCACCATCTCCCGATCGGTGGGCACTTCCTTCACCAGTTCGTCCAGGCCTGCCAGGTCCGCCAGGATTGCCCCGGGGATGGTGCGGGTGTCGACGATGCGGTTGGCCATGCCGCGGATGTCCACCACCAGGGGGCCCCGGCCTTCGGCCAGGGCATTGTTCAGTTCCGTCACCGTGATCCGGGCCATCTCCAGCGAATGCAGCAGCCGGCGGCGCTGCCACCACTTCAGCGCGATATAGGCCGCAAGCAAGGCCAGCACGACTTCGCCCGCCACGGTGCCTGCGCTGGCAAGGCTAGCCAGCAGGGTGTCGATCTGGGCGGAGAACGCATAGCCGATGCCAATCGCAAGCCCTGCCCAGAGCAGCGAACCCAGGCCATCCATCAGCACGAAAGCCGCGGGCGTGAGGCCCATCGCTCCAGCCATGGGCGGCGCAACGGTGGACAGCCCCGGCACGAACTTCGACACCAGCAGCAACATGCCGCGCCAGCGCTGGAAGCGCAGCTCCGAGGTCTTCACGCAGGAATCCGGGGACAGGGATATGCGGCAAATCGTGCGCATCACGCGCGAGCCGAAACGGCGTCCGGCCATGTACCAGGCAAGGTCGCCCAGGAGGCATGCCAGGATCGCCACCCCCAGCAGTTGCGGCAGCGGCAGGCGGTCGATCGCCGCCAATGCACCGGACACGACCAGGGTGGGGACCGCGGGCACGGGAACGCCCGCCTGCTCGAGCAGCACGTTGAGGAAAACCAGCAACAGGCCGTATTGGGCGATGAGTTCGATGATGTGTTGGGCCATGACCGGTTCCGCGCCAGGTTCCCCCTGTCGATGCCCGGAATAGTTGGGCCGCGGCCGCGGATTTGCAAGCTGCATACGGGGTATGCCGATATCCTCGCCGCCATGGATATTTCCGTCGCCAGGCGCTTCCTTGTCTCCAGTTGGACGGGGCTTGCCCAGGAGTTGCGTGCCATGCGCTGGCGTGGGCCGCGGGCGGTGCTGTGCCTGCAGACCGTGGGCTCGGTGCTGCTGGCGATCGTGCTGGCCGACGCCTTGCACCTGGCCGACCGCTGGTGGGTGGCGATCAGCGCCTACGTGGTGCTGCGGGCAGACTTCTCCACGTCACTGAGCCGCGCCGTGCAACGGCTGGCCGGCACCGCCGGCGGGGCGTTGCTGGGCTTTGCCGTGGGCGCGTGGGTATCGCGCTCGCCCTGGAGCTACGCCGTGGTACTTGGGCTGACAGCCACCCTGGGCCTGTACCGGGCCATCGGTTCCACCCGGAGCTATGGCTGGGCGCTGGCCACCATCACCACCTTGCTGGTGGTCTCCGAAGCGCCGGAGGTTCCCGACGTGGCCGACCTTGCGGTACAGCGCTTCGTGGATGTTTTCGTCGGCACCGCCGCCTGCCTGGTGGTGGCGGGACTGGTGTTTGCCGTGCGGCGCGCATGGGAGGCTCGGCACCCCAACGTGGTGCTGCCACCCGCGGCCGCGCCCACCCCCGTCGAGGCAGTGGAACTGAAAACCACCCAGCCGCGCATGCGCCGGTTACGGGCCCTGCAGGCTATCCAGGGCGGTATCACCATTGCCGCCCTGTCGGTACCTGCGTGGTACCGGCAATGGCCCGATTTCCCTCAGATGCTGGTGACCGTGGCGATGGTGCTGCTGGTACCCCTGCCCGCCCTGTTGCGTCGCCAGGGCGAAGACAGCGTGGTGGCGCTGCGCATGGCCAACCGCACCCTGGGCTGCCTGCTGGCGGCCATCGTCGCCCTGGCCACGCTTCCGGCCGTGGGCGATATACCCCTGGCCTGCCTGGCCGTGCTGGCCGCGGGCTTATGGCTGGCCGCCCACGTGCAGGCTGGAAATCCTGGCACCAGTTATATCGGCACGCAGTTCGGGGTCGCCTTCATCATCGCCTTTGTCCAGGACCATGCCTGGTCGTCGGATCCGGGCCCGGCCATGCTGCGCCTGCTGGGGATCGTGGCGGGGATCGCCGCCCTGTCAGTGGTGATGCTGGGCCAGTCCTGGCTGCGCCGGCGATGGTGACGACCGCGCCCACGCCCTTCCGCCTATAATCGCAGGCAAATTGTCGTGTCCCTTCCAAAGGTTTCCATGAGCAGCGTGCCCGCGGCCCGACCGGCCCTCGATTTCTCCAGCGTCCGGGATCTTGCCGCCGCCGACATGGCGCGGGTGGATGCCCTGATCCGCGCGCGGCTGTCCTCCGACGTGGTGCTGATCAACCAGATCGCCGACCACATCATCGCCAGCGGCGGCAAGCGGCTGCGACCCATGCTGCACACGCTCGCCGCACGCGCCGCGGGCTACTCGGGCGACAACCACGCCAAGCTCGCCGCGATCATCGAGTTCATCCATACCTCGACCCTGCTGCACGACGACGTAGTGGATGAATCTGACCTTCGCCGCGGCCGCAAGACGGCCAACGCGCTGTGGGGCAATGCCGCCAGCGTGCTGGTGGGTGATTTCCTTTATTCCCGTTCGTTCCAGTTGATGGTGGAACTGGACGATATGCGCATCATGCGCATCCTGGCCGACACCACCAACACCATCGCCGAAGGCGAGGTGCTGCAGCTTCTGAATATCGGCAACGCGGACGTTACCGAACAAGCGTACCTGGCGGTGATCGAACGCAAGACCGCGGTGCTCTTCGCCGCGGCCACGGAGTTGGGTGGCTTGCTCGGCGGCTTGCCCGCCAACCAAGTGGCGGCACTTCGCACCTACGGCATGCAGCTGGGTTATGCGTTCCAGATCGCCGACGACCTCCTGGACTACCTCTCCGATGCGGGCACGTTGGGCAAGAACATCGGCGACGACCTGGCGGAGGGTAAACCCACCTTGCCGTTGATCTTCGCTGCCGAACGCGCCAGCGAGGAAGACCGACAGTCGATGCGCCGTGCCATCGAGCAGGGCGGCCTGGATTCGTTGGAGCCCATCATCGAAGCGATCCGCAAATCCGGCGCGCTGGAGCTTACCCGCGAACGCGCGCTGGCCCACGCCGATGCAGCGCTTGCCGCGCTCGAGGTGTTGCCGCCGTCGGAGTGGCGCGACGCGCTGGCCACGCTGGCCCGGTACTCGGTGGACCGGTCGTTCTGAACATGCGCAGGATCTCCATTGGCCTGGGTCTGCTGGCCTGCATGGCGCTGGCCGGATGTGCAACGTCCACACGTGGCTACAAGGTGGTCGGTTACATAAGCGACACCGAACACACCGACCGCATCGATGCCTCGCGCATCGATACCCTGATCTACGCTTTCGCCCATGTCGACCACGACGCGGTCGTGCTGCCTCCGTATGCCGCCGAATCACTGGCGAAGGTGGTGGCGTTGAAAAAGGCCAATTCCTCGCTTCGCGTGGTGATCTCCGTCGGCGGCTGGACCGCCGATGGATTCTCGCAGGCCGCGTCGTCGGTGGAAGGGCGGCAACGCTTCGCCAGCAGCGCGGCAAAGCTTCTGGCCGACCATCATGCCGACGGCCTGGATATCGACTGGGAGTATCCGGGCCACGGGGAATCGGGCATCGCCAGCAGCCCGGCCGACCGGGTGAACTTCCCGCTGCTGCTGGCCGCCACGCGCAAGGCGCTCGATGCCCTGCCCGGCCACCACACTTTGAGTGCCGCGGTGGCCGACGGCGTCTTCGTCGACGGCGTGGATATCCCGGCGGCGAACCAGTACCTGGACTGGTTCAACCTGATGACGTACGACTTCAACAACTCGATGACGCCGACCACTGGCCATCACAGCGGCCTGCATCCGTCGGCGCTGGCCCCGGCGGACGCGCGCACGGGCGATCGCGCGGTGGCACAGTTCCTGGCCGCTGGCGTACCTGCGTCGAAGCTGTTCATCGGCGTGGCGTTCTACGGCCGCCAGTTCAACGACGTGAAGCCCGCGGCCAATGGTGTGTACCAGCGCTATGGCAAGTACGGCACTGAAATTCCCTGGCCGGAACTGAAAGTGAAATACATCGACAAGAACGGTTTCAAGCGCTACTGGGATGCCGACGCCCAGGCGCCGTACGTGTGGAACGCCAGCACCGACAGCTTCATCACCTACGATGATCCGCAGTCGATCGCCGCGAAGGTGGCTTTTATCAGGAAGACGCACCTAGGCGGCCTGATGTACTGGGAGCAGAGCCTGGACACCGACGGTGAGTTGCTGCGCGCGGTGTCCGGCGACAAGGCGCACTAGTACGCGCCCATCATTCGCCTCCAATCCTTCTACTTAGTTCTTCATTTGCCAATCGAAAGATTGTTTATCTTGTCTGATCCTGTATGTGCCGAATGGGCCGTTGACCGTCTCATAGATCCCTCTGCCATCTTTTCGCAGGAAGAAAAGATAAACTCCGTTGTTTTCACAGCAACGCGGGGCAAGTTCATAGATTCCTCCGCCGTATAGAACCTCGACATCCTTGCCTAGCTCACCTTTCAGAAGGGTATCTACACGTACCAAGGCAAGATGTTCGGAGCCTACGAGGCGCTGATCTGTCACATTGATCCGGCTCACGGTTCCAATGAAGACGACATCCGCATCGGCGACCTTTTTTTCCAAAGGAAAGTCCTTTACTTGATTTGCACTTGCCCCATCCGTCGATGCAACTGCAGCCATAAGGACCAGCGCCCCGATAAAAGCTCTTATTTGGTGCATAAAAGTCCACATTGGGTGACAGCAACACTTTTGCCTTCGACGTGCTCCGGTTCTGCTGCGCGTTGACCGGAACCTGAAATTTGGGCTCGTGCCTTGTTTTCGTTCGCAACGGCATTGCCCGTGTCGCTTTTTACGGCAATGGGGACCACGTGCCCGACTATTTCATGCATAAGGATGTCGCCAGGCGAATCAGATAATGGAGCCCCAGTGATATCTTTAAGCGAGGTATTGGCATTACCGGAAATGGTGACGTTCAAATTTCCATTGGAGCGAGGCTCGGTTATTCCACCACCGCCACTGACATCAACATCAAAAACATTTCCATTCTCCAATGTAGCGGTCGGAGCGATATCCAGAATGACGGTTGTCGGTGAGTTTATTGCAGCAACGAGATCGTCTGAATAGTAGTTTGATCCATTGAGATTGTTCGCCGATCCTGTTTTCTCCAACTGATTATCTTTGTTGAAAGAGAACTGCCCGGCAGCATTACCGTTGATCAATTTTTGTAACGCCCCATTATTAGAAGCGTTCAATGACGTCACCACTCGACCATCGGCGTCGATGTTGGCTACAGGATTGTTATTCGCATAAGAAGCCCGATTGAAATTGAAGATATTACCTGCTGACGGAGTGTTTGGATCAACACTTAGAAAGCGAGCAGCTTCCGGATCGTAATATCGGGCTTGCATGTATACGAGGCCGGTATCGTCGTCACTAATATGCCCAGTGTACCCAGGGCCATTAGGGCTCGTGCCAAGCGTTTGGGTGCCATACGGCTTATAGTCAATCAGGCTCTGTACGTTACCCTGGGCGTCCGTCTTCATCAGCGGTGTACCCTGCGCATCGGTGTAATAATAGGTAACGTTTTCCGCAGAAGTAGCCGATCCGATCGGTGCAGCGAGAATTAGACCAAGAATTACAGACTATTTCCGGATCCCCATAACCCTTCCCCTAGGCGAGTTGAAGCATTCTCGCACAGCCTACGCCCGGGAGTTCGACCAGGTGAAGCCCGAGGCCAACGGCGTGTACAAGCGCTACGGCAAGTACGGCGGTGAACATCCCTGGCCGGAATTGAAAGCGAAGTGCATCGACAGGGATGATTTCAAGCGCTACTGGGATGCCGATGTCCAGGCACCGTACCTGTGGAACGCCAGCACCGACACCTTCATCACCTACGATGATCCGCAGTCGATCGCCGCGAAGGTGGCCTATGTCAGGAAGACGCACCTGGGCGGCCTGATGTACTGGGAGCAGAGCCTGGACACCGAGGGCGAACCACTGCGTGCGGTGGCAGGCGACAAGGCGCAATGAAACGCGCCCGTCGCCTGCGGATGGTCCGCACGTCTTGTCGATCTATTACTTCTTGAAGCCCGCCGCGATGAACTCGTGCATCTGGGCATACGCGCGCGTGGCGGTGCGTTCGTCGTAGCGGCAATTGCCGGGCTTGCCGGCGGCCTCCTTCTCGGTGAAGCAGTGCACGGTGTTGCCGTAGTCCACGAGCGTCCAGTCGACCTTGGCGTCGCGCATTTCCTTCTCGAAGGCGGCCTTCTGGTCGTTGGGCACGTAGCTGTCGTCGGCGCCGTTCAACACCAGGACCTTGGCCTTGATGTTCTTGGCCTGTGAAGCGTCGTCGGTGGACAGGATGCCGTGGAAGGTCACCACCGAGGCGATGTCGGCGCCGCTGCGGGCGAGATCCAGTACGGCCGACCCACCGAAGCAGAAGCCGATGGCCGCCAGGCGCGAGCCGTCGATCGGCGCCTTGCCCACCTGGGCCTTGAGCTCTTCAAGCGCCTTGGTCACGTGCCTCTTCATCAACGAGCGATCGGCGTAGAACGGCTTGACCGCCGCGCCCGCTTCGTCGTCGTTGGTCGGGCGCGCGCCCTTGCCGTACATGTCGGTGAGCAGGATCACGTAATCCTTGCCGGCGATCATCTTGGCCTTGGCGATAGCCATGTCGTTCACGCCGTACCAGTTGGGCACCATCACCAGCGCCGGGCGCGGCACCTTTACTGCGTCGTCGTACACCAGCACGCTGTCGAAGGTCTTGCCGTCCTGCGTCCAGCTCACCGGCTTTGCGACCATTGCCGCCTGCGCGACGCTTGCGATGGCGAACACGATGCTTCCGAACAACCATTGCCTCATACGCATGAACATTTCTCCACGGGTGGACTTACGATGAGTCACCGTCCACTGGCGTGGGCGATGAGCAGATTCTTCAGCGGTACAATCGCGTTCACCGCGGCCACGCCCAGTGCGCGCGCGGCAGCCACGGGTGGCCATTGCGCGGCATAGATCCGCGCCAGCGCATCGAACGACAAGGCGTCGATTTCATCGGCGCTGCGGCGGCGGCGAGCGTAACGGCGCAGCACGTGGGCGGCACCGATGTCCGCGCCGCGCACACGCGCCTGGCGCAGCGTGTCGCGCAGTTCCGCCACGTCGCGCAAGCCGATGTTCACGCCCTGCCCGGCCAGCGGATGAACCGTATGCGCAGCGTCGCCCAACAGCACGAAGCGCGCGGCCTGGTAGCTCGTGGCCAGTTGCATGTGCAATGGGAAAGCCGCTCGCTTGCTGGTGGCAAGCATCGGGCCCAGTCGGAAGTCGCTAGCCACGCCAAGTTCATGCAGGAAATCGGCGTCGCTTAAAGCAAGGATCTTCTGAGCCTCGGCCTCGGGCAGCGACCACACGATGGAACTGCGGCCATCGGCCAACGGCAGCAGGGCCAACGGGCCACCACGCAGGAAGCGCTGCCAGGCCGTGGCCTGGTGCGGACGTTCGTGGGACACATGGGCTACCACGGCGCGCTGGTTGTAGTTGCGTTCCCGCACATCGATGCCGGCCATGCCGCGAAGGGGCGAGGCGCCACCATCGGCGGCCACCACCACGCGGGCATTCAAGGTGCTGCCATCGTCGAGCGTGAGGGTGGAACGTTCGGCATCGGCGTGCCACGCAGACACCGTGGCCGGGCTGCGTACCGTCACCCCCGCGCCCGGCAGGCGCTGGAAAAGTTCCTGCTGCACCAAGCTGTTCTCGACGATCCAGCCCAGTGCCTTGCGGCCACGATCGCCCGCATCGAAATCGATGGCGCTGCCGGTGGCTTCGTCCCACACGTGCATGTGCCGGTAAGCGCAGGCGCGGGCGGCACGGATGGCGTCCCAGGCTCCGAGTTCCTCCAATAGGGCAATGGACGACTCGGCCAGGCCCACCACGCGCAGATCCACTTCGGCATCGGGGTTCCAGGGCGCAGGATCCCGCGCCTCGAGCAGACCCACGTGGAAGTCCTCCCGTGCCAGCGCCAGCGCTGCCGCGGCACCTACCATGCCACCGCCGACCACAGCGACATCCAGCAGCGATGAACCGCGCCGCGTGCTCATGCTTGTCCCTCGCGCACCGCGATGGGGGCGCCTTCGCGCAGGCCCATGCCGCGCACCGTCATCGCGGCGCGAAGAGGCGGCGCACCCATAGCCAGCATTGCCAGCGACCGCAACGGACCGAGGGCAGGCTCAGGGAGGCACGCAAGGCTGGCCAGGCCGTGGCTCATGGCCATGGTGGCTTCACGGTCGGCCTTTCGACGTTCCGCATAGGCGGCAAGCAATCCGGCGGCGCCGGGATCGGCCGCGGGTGCGGCAAGTTCAGCCAGGGTGAGCGCGTCGCGCAAGCCGAGGTTGAAGCCCTGCGCACCGATCGGGTGGATGGTCTGGGCGGCATTGCCCACCAGCACGGCACGTGACCCGACGATGCGGGAAGCCGCCACGCGGCGAATGTCGTGGCGGAAGCGCGGGCCAGGTCGGGTGAGCTTTCCCAGTCGCCAGCCGAAACGGCGCTGCACCTCGGCGCAGAAGTCGTCGTCGTCCATGGCCTGGATGAGGTCGGCATCGTCAGCGGCGACGGTGACGATGATGCCTACCCGCCCCTGCGCCAGCGGCAAGATCGCCACGGGGCCATCGTCGGTGAATCGCTCGAAGGCGCGCATTTGATGGGCACGGGCCGGCATGGCAGTGGCTACGAAAAGCGACTGCTGGTAGTCGATGTCGTCGGTGCCGATGCCCAGGCTTGCGCGCACGAAGGAATCGGTGCCGTCGGCACCGACCAGCAGGGCGGCGCGGACGTCCCGCGTACCTTCGGGCGTGGCCAGCCGGGCAAGCCAGGCGTCGTCCTGGTGTTGCAGTGCCTCCAGGCGCGCCGGTGCCAGCCTTTGCAGCCGGGTGCAACGGTCCAGCCGGCTTGCCAGGGCCGCGCCCAGCGCGGGCGCGGGCAACGTCCAGCCCATGGCGTCCAGGCCGGCGGCACGGGCCGATAGGCGCACGCTTCCGAAATCGCCTGCCCGGGTCACGTGGATATCGGTGATTGCCGTGGCGGTGGCACGGGCGTATTCCCAGACGCCAATGGCGTTGAGGCCATTCACGGTGGCCCGCGCCAGTGCTAGGTTGCGGTCGCCGGGGGCGGCAGGCTTGGGCGGCTGCGGCGCGCTGGCTTCCACCAGGATGGCATCGCGGCCGGCGGCGTCCAGCGCGATGGCGAGGCTGGCGCCGACCAGGCCACCGCCGACGATGAGGATGGGGTGCGCGTCGGTCATCCGCCGATGATACGCGTTGCCGGGTCCGGCGGCCCGCGGTGCTAGAATGAGCATTGCCTAACTGAATCTTTCGAAGTGGAGTCGACCCCATGGCTTTGACGCATGTACAGCGCACCGGCATCTTCGCGCTGCTCGCCATCGTGATGGCCGCTACCCGCGTGAACCACTTCGGCGCCCTGCCCGACGCCACGTGGGCGGTGTTCTTCCTCGGCGGCTTCTGGCTGCGCGGCTCGGCGCGCTGGGCCTTCCCGCTGCTGATGGCCGAAGCGGTGCTGGTCGATTTCTTCGTCATCCGTGGCCAGGGCATCAGCTTCTTCGACCACTACTGCGTCTCGGTGGCCTACTGGTGCCTGGTGCCGGCCTATTTCAGCATGTGGCTGGGCGGCAGCTGGCTGGCCCGTCATGGCAGCCGACTGGAACTGCGCAGCCTGGGCCTGCTGGTGGCAAGCCTCGTGGTTGCGGCAAGCGCCTGCTACCTCATCTCCAACGGCAGCTTCTACTGGCTCAGCGATTCTGTCCCGCAGCCGCGCAGCTTCGGCGCCTGGGGCGCGAACCTGGCCGACTGGTACCTGCCTTACCTGCGCACCGCCGCCATCTACGTAGCCATCGGTGCCGTGCTTCACGTGCTGGTGGTGCAGCTGGCGGCCCGGCTGCACCGCGACCACGGCCGTCTCGCCCACTAACCACCCGTGGGCAACCGCCTTTCGAAGATCTACACCCGCACCGGTGACGACGGCAGCACGGGCCTGGGCGACGGTTCGCGCACCGGCAAGGATTCCCTCCGCGTCACCGCCTACGGCACGGTGGACGAACTCAACAGCACGATCGGCATGGTGCTTGCCGCCCAGGGCCTACCCGCGGATATCGCCGAGGCACTGGTGCAGGTGCAGCATGAACTGTTCGACCTGGGGGGCGAGCTTTGCATCCCCGGCATGGCGATGATCCACGACGCCGACATCGACCGCCTGGAACAGGTGCTGGACCATTTCAACGCCGACCTTCCCGCCCTGAAGGATTTCATCCTGCCCGGCGGCGGCATGGCCGCGGCCACCGGCCACCTGGCCCGCACGGTATGCCGCCGCGCCGAACGCGATGTGGTGGCCCTTTCCCGGGTCGAGGACATCCGCCCCCAGGCCCAGCGCTACCTGAACAGGCTGTCTGATCTTCTTTTCGTCCTTTGCCGCGTGATGGCCCGCGCCAGCGGCCATGGCGAGGTACTCTGGCAGCATGAAAGGCGTCGCAAGGGCGGCGCCTGAAAGCTAAGGCAACGTCCTAGGGGGAGGGGTTTTCTGCTAACTTGGCCGCCTTTCGTCAGACAGACTGCGCCCGTGCCGACAAGCCTCCGCACCCTGCCGCCCCGCCGCCTCCTGGCGATCGCCGCCTCGGTATTCCTTTTCGGTGCCGCGGGAGCCAGCCAGGCCCAGGAAGCCGTGCCCGCGCCCGCCCCGCGAACCCCCAAGGACTGGAATGCCCCGCCGCCGACGCCGGTGTGCGCGCTGGGCTCGTTCATGTGCCCGATCAAGCCGGTGAGCTATGAGCAGTGCCGTCCCAACGCCATGCTCGGCTTCTACGATCCGACCCTGCCGCAGGACACCACGGGCCGCGATACGGCGATCACCTACCCCCAGGCGGTGTCGGTCGATGGTTCCGACCAGACGCTGTACCACTTCAACGGCAACGTGAAGATCGTCCGCTACGACCAGATGATCCTGGCCGACAACGCCACCTACAACGACGACACCACGGCATACGATGCCGTCGGCGACGTGCGCTACCAGGAGGCCGGCACCCTGCTGCAGGCCGACCATATCTGGGGCGTGAACGAAACCAACCGCGTCCAGGCCGACAACGTCACCTACCAGCTGCTGCAGTCGCATGGCAACGGCACCGCGGTACACGCGGACATGCTGGACAAGCAGCACAGCAAATACACCACCGCGTCGTACTCCACGTGCGACCTGGGCAAGCATGTGTGGGAATTCCGCGGCAAGACGATCACCATCGACAAGGACACGGGCGTAGGCGTGGCCCGCAGCGCCACCATGCGCTACAAGAACATCCCGTTCCTGTACCTGCCGTATTTCACCTTCCCGGTGGACAACCGCCGCAAGAGCGGCTGGCTGTTTCCCACCTTCGGCAGCAACAAGCAGTCGGGTTACTACATTGCGGCGCCTTATTACTTCAACCTGGCACCGAACTACGACGCTACGCTGACGCCGACGATCTACGCACGCCGCGGCGCCATGCTCGGCGGTGAGTTCCGCTACCTCACGCCAAGGAACCGCGGTTCGTTCGACTTCCAGTACCTGCCCGACGACCGCGTCGACGGCGGCACGCGCTACCTGTACAAGTTCGTCGACTCAACGAGCCTGCTCCCGGGCTGGTCGTTCGGCACCTCGATCAACCGCGCCTCCGATCGCGCCTATTTCCACGACTTCGCCAACGACCTGTACAACTCGTCGATCGGCATCCTGTCGTCGAACGCCTATATCTATGGCGGCGGCAAGTATTGGTCTACCTCGTTCGGCGCCGACATCTACCAGAACGTCGATGCTTACCTGCCCGACAACGTGGTCCCCTACAAACGCTGGCCGCGGGCCACGCTCAACCTGGACGTGCCGATCGAGCGCTGGCTCGAGTTCGGCATGAACAACGAGGCCGTTGCCTTCCGCAAGAACGACCTGGCAAGCAACCAGAGCCAGGTCGAAGGCAACCGCCTGGACCTGTACCCTTACCTGAAGGCCGATTTCCAGGGGGCCTACTGGTTTGTGCGTCCGAAGATCGGTTACCGCTACACGGCCTACGACCTGATCGACGACTACGATTACAAGGCGTATTCAAGCTTCGATCCGGCCTATGAGTTTGCGCGCGATGGCGTCACGCCCAACGCGAAGATCTTCAACGATCGCACGCCTTCGCGCAGCCTGCCGATCGCCAGCTTCGACACCGGCTTGATATTCGACCGGGATACGAACCTGTTCGGCAACAGCTACACCCAGACGCTGGAGCCCAGGCTCTACTACCTGTATGTGCCCTATCGCAACCAGGGCAACCTGCCGCTGTTCGATACGGCGCTGATGTCGTTCGACTACTGGCAGCTGTTCTCGGAAAATGAGTTCTCCGGCGCCGACCGCCAGATGGATGCGAACAACCTCACCGCCGCGGTGACCACCCGGTTGCTCGATGACAACGGTGTGGAACGCTTCTCCGCGAGCCTGGGCCAGATCCAGTACCTCAAGGGTTCGCAGCGTGTGCAGGCCGCCTACCAGACATTGATCAGGAACGCGGACGGCAGCATCAGCGTCGAGCAGCCGACGCCGACCGACAACTACACCTCCGACTATGTCGCCCAGGCCACCATGCAGCTCAATGATGACTGGAAGGCAGCCTCGAGCTTTCAATGGGATCCCCAGTATCGTCGCCCGGATCTAGGCACATTCTCGATCCAGCACCGGTTGGGGACGGACGGCATCATCAACTTTGGCTACCGCTATCGCCGGCAGACGCCGAACCAGAATGTTGCCTACCTGGAACAATTCGATGCCTCCGCGGTCTATCCGATTTCCGATCGCTGGAGGGTGCTGGGACGCTGGGTATTTTCGAAACTGG
>Ga0307510_10001772_pt1 | contig 24088 bp, 42 predicted proteins | sample 12_EM_MG_FD_207224 | JGI IMG/M metagenome (GOLD analysis project Ga0307510, IMG submission 207224) | Populus trichocarpa ectomycorrhiza microbial communities from riparian zone in the Pacific Northwest, United States - 12_EM | ecosystem: Host-associated > Plants > Roots > Unclassified | place... | reverse complement strand
TCGTTGTGCCCATTTATTTCTGCATATTCCGGTCCAGTTGGTTCAACCCGACCAAAACATACTTTTGGTTCAAAAGATGTCAATACAGCAATTTATAGTAAGTTTCGTTTACTTTATCCAAATTTTACTGTTGAGGTTTTTCCAGATGCGGTTTTTGCGGGACCTGCAATGCCTATTGTTGGAATAGTTGTCGGTCGATCGACTCAGACTCGATTCAATGACTCGCTTGCATGACACCAGAGTCCGCAAATTGGACTATAGCAAACCCCTGTGCGACAGCCTCCGACAACGCGAATCCATCACCCCGCGCGTTGAGCTCATCGTCGCCGTTGCTGACAGCAAGCACGCTCGTGCCCAATTTCCCTCATTTTATATGTGGTATATGTGTCATATCACTTGTATTGATCAGTAGAATAGGCGTATCATAACGAATGAGTACAATACCGCCTAGAAGGAGCTCACCCATTCCATCCCGAAGTGCCAACCCCAGACATCGTGCGACCCCTTCTGCATAGCACCACATGGCATTCCTCTGCCTCCGGAACCTCCGGCAGCGCAATTGTTGCCGTCCCGTGGGCTGCGTCTGTCGGTGCGTGGCGCCTTGGCGGCGGTGGTCACAGTGGTGATGGCAGCGATGGTGATGGCAATAATGGCAGTGGCGGCGACAGCAATGCGGGATGTCGCATTGCCAAGGCGGGGCGATGCGACGGTGGTGTGTGATGTGAGAAAGCTATGGTATGCATGGTTGATGACGCTGGCGCTGGTGCCACCACTGAACATTTCGCCTGCACTCGGGCGGCGCGCGGAGAGAATCGAGCGTCGTTGGGCTCATTAAAAAGCCTGGAGGAGGGGGAGCGTGGTCAGCAGTGGCCAATGCACCTTTCCCTGACCCTCTCGGTCTCGCTGGCAGCCTGGCATGGCCGTAAACGCTGACACGGATGCGAGGGAAGTCGGACCCTTGGGCGTCGGCATGCACCAGCGAGGGGAAGCGCTGTGGGTCCTGAGCACTGCACTTGCCATGGCCGAAGGCACCGCCTGCATCGAATCTGCTGGCAAGGCTGAGAAAGCCATCGCTGCGAAATCCGAGGCGTTGGAGCCCGGGGCGTATGGCAAGGCACGCAGGCGCAAAAGGCCACCGCAAAGCGGGGCCTGGCATGGAGTCGAGACATTGCCGCGAGAGGGCAAGCGAGAGGGATACGTCAGGACATGGGGAAAAAGCAATCGAGTGAGGGGTACTCACCTCTGGAGACCGCAGAGGGATGGGTGCGTCACGATACGGGACGAAAGCGGCCGGGAAAGGGCTACTCGCCCTTTGGAGACCGCAGAGGGGTCACGGAATGGAAGTGACCTCACAATGGCACGAGCTGGGGGCCGCAGACGGAGGAACTCGTCAGGGCACGGAAAGAAAGCGACGGTGTGAAGGGGACTCACCTTCTGGAAGAGATGGCAAAGGGAGGAAGGGAGGGCACGCCAAATGCTTTGGTGCAGGAATACTGGAGATAATCGAGGCCAGCAAGGGAATCAAAGGTGAGACCAGAGGTTGTAGCATCAATGAAGTCGGGGTTCCTGGGGTACTCAAAAACTTGCTTGAGGGGGCCTTCCATTGTGGTTATAGGTAGTGGAGCAAGGGAAGAGTGGATTGGATGTGGGACCGCAGAGTGAGGGCCTTGCCAAGACATGGAAAAGAAAGTGACTGAGCTCATGCGTGGTGTGTTGTTCAGATGGTGTGGTTAAGGTTGGGGTTTAAGGGTTTAGTTGTCAGTCGCAAGCCCACACTAAGCCCACTTCATGATCAATTGATTGCGATACTCTTGCAACTCAATGGTATGATGATCTCTCCACCGTACAGACCGCATGCCTGTCTGCACCCATCCACAGACTGTGGACCCTCTCTTGTGGGTGGCCCTCACTTGGTTGCTTTCTTTCTGTGCGCTGACCTGTACCTCCTTCTGCGGCCCCCAGACGGTGAGTGCCCTTCGCTCATTCACTTTCTTTCTGCTTTCTGACGTCTTTCCACATTCTGACGTGTCCCTCTCTCTGCGGCCTTCGGAGGGTGTGTGCCCCTTGCCCGTCTTCTTTTCGATCCATTGCGCGCGTGCTCACCCTCTTGCGGCAGTGTCCCAACTCTATCCTTGGCCTCACCATTTCGCTCCTGCTCCCTCCCTTGCCATATGCCATGGGTTCCAACGCCTCGCATTTCGCAGTGATGGCTTTCTCAGCCTCGCCAGCAGATTCGACGCACGCGGTGACCTCGACCTTGGCAAGTGCAGCGCTCAGGATCCACAGTGCTCCCCCTTGCTCGTGCGTGCCGACGCCCGAGGGTCTGACTTCCCTCACGTCTGTGTCGGCGTTCACGACCGTGGCAAGCTGCCAGCAAGACCAAGAGGGTCAGGGAACACAGGTGCACTGGTCACTGCTGACCACGCTCCCCCTCCTCCAAGCTTTTTAATGAGCCAAGCAAGGCTCGATTCTCCCCGCGCGCAGCCCAAGTGCAGGCGTTATCGACCACGCACACCCTCGCTTTCTTGCACCACACACCACCGTCGCAGCGCCCCGCATCGCTGTCGCCGCCACTGCCGTTATCGCCATCACCATCGCCGCCATTGCCACTTGCCACTGTGACCACTGCCACCAAGGCGCCACGCAGCGATGGACATGGCCCACGGGACGGCGACAATTGCGCTGCCGGAGGTTCTGGAGTCGCAGGAATGCCATGTGGTGCTATGTGGAAGGGATCGCGCAATGTCTGCTGTTGGCACTTTGGGATGGAATTGGTGAGCTACTTCTGCAGCATTGTACTCATTTGTTATGATATACCTATTCTACTGATTAATACAAGCATTATGATACATATATCACATATAAAATGTGGGAAAGCGGGCACAAGCGCGCTCGCTGTTGGCAACAATGAGCTCAACGCGCGGGGTGATGGATTTGCTGTATTCGCGTCGTCATCAGCTGCTGAGGGAGGGGCACACGCAGGAGGGCTGTCGCGTCTTTCCGGCTCCGGAATTCCGAGAGAGGGTTGTTATAATGTATGAGAATTGTGGGTGAGTGCATTATAATGCACTGCCCAGAGAGGGAGAGGCTGGATTATAATGCATGTAGCCCTGGAAGATCCCAGGGATCAGAGGCAGTACATTACAATGTGGACTTCTGGATTTTGTGAGGTACATTACAAAAGCACTACATACACACCTTGATTTGGCGATCGAACTCACACTGATTGGCATCACTGGCATTGAGGATCCTCTTCGTGATGGCGTTCGGGAGGCCGTTGCTGATTGTAAAATGGCTGGCATTCGCGTGACGATGTGTACTGGAGACAACGTGCTCACTGCCCAGTCTATCACTCAACAATGCAGCATCTACACTACTGGCGGTATTATCATGGATGGGCCACATTTTCGCACGCTGTCACCGGACATCATGAGGAATATTGTGCCACGATTGCGGGTCCTCACACAGTCCTCGCCCAAGGATCAACAATTACTGGTTGAAACCCTCAAGGCCTCAACGACCATGATGACATTGTTGGCGTCACTGGGAACGGTACCAACGATGGGCCTGCTCTCAAGACGGCTAATATGGGGTTCTCTATGGGTGCCACAGGGACCGAGATCACCAAAGAGGCATCTGATATTATCTTGATGGCTGACAACTTCTTGTCGATCATTAAAGCTATTATGTGGGGCCGGTTTGTCAATGACTCTGTATGCAAGTTCCTTCAGTTCCAGATCACCACCAACATTACGGCTGTTATTATCACCTTTACCACTGCCCTTGCATTATCTGGAGTGGAGGGGGGCCTCAGTGCAGTGCGGCTTCTTTGGATCAATCTCATAATGGACACCTTCGCTGCGCTTGCGCTTGCGACAGACCCAGCCTCACCAGTCCTGCTCAACTGCAAGCCTGACAAGAAACCCGACCTGCTTTTCACTGTTGACATGCTCAAGCAGGTCCTCAGGCAGTCGGCATATCAGATCGTCATCATCCTTATCTTCCATTTCCTCGGTTCACGAATTCTTGGGTTTGATCATTCCGATGACTCTTTGGTGCAAAAACACAATGATGCGGTTGTTCAGGCGCTGGTCTTCAACATGTTTGTGTTCGCCCAGATTACCAACTTGCTTAATTGTCGGCGCCTGGACAGAAAGTTGAATGTTTTCAAGGGTATGTTGAAGAATTGGTACTTCATGTGAATCATGGCCATCACTTTCATCGGTTCGTCGTTTCTCCTGGGGTTGTATCAAGTCTAAATTCTCCAAACAGAAATTGCTGTTCGAGTCATTATTTGCTTCGTTGGTGGCTCTGCATTTTGGGTCACTTGTGTGGGTGGGAAGGAATGGGGCATCTCTTGTTCTCGGTTGCATCTCGCTTCTGCTTGGCGCTCACATCCGCCTTGTTCCCAACAAGCCTTGTAAGCGGGGCTTTGCGAAGCTATTGCTGCTACCGAAACCTGATGCGGCGCCTACCAGGCTACCATGTTGCCGGATGCTGAGGTTGGTTTTGCCTTTGCCAAGTGACAAATGTGCAACAAATCGTAGACAGCTATTGAATGGACTAGCTGAGTACCACATACGCTAATTTTGCATCCGCCCACCCCGTTTTATGTACCCTGCATTTAGTGATACCCCATTGTCTTTTAAGCTTTAAGCTTTATGCCCTGTAGTTACCAGCTCATTTAGTTCATGTGCATCTTGCGTGCCCTTACTGGGTATCTTTCTGCGTCTCCTGCTTTGGTCAGACAGGCCAAGGTCCAGTCCAGGCAGAACAGCAAACCTGGACCTGGACCTAGGTCGGGTCCGGTTCGGGTCCAAACAAGGTTTGAGTAATCAAAAAATCATCAAAGTATTGACAGCTTTGTGGTATAGGTGAGAGGTCAGGCTGTGTGAGTTCGGGGGATGGTCTGAGAGCAAAAGGCAAGTCTGCAATCCCGAGGGAAAATGAAGGCATACGGGGTGTGCACATGTGTGCACAGGCGCAAGGTAGATGTAGCTAGTCATATGAACGTTACTGAATGAGACTGAACGAGATCCGAAGTAACATTTCCTGGGTGTAGGGAGATGGACACGATGCCTTCGCTGCCGTATCTGAGCAAGCGAGTTTGAGATGAGGATGTCACCCAGTTGCCCTATAATGCAGCAGGTTAGAAGTAGACAAACATCCGGAGCAAAATATATGTTACCAGCTTGCTCTGACCATATAGCTTGAGCGCTCCAATTTTCTTTGCCAGTGCGAGAAAATCATCTCCGGGTTTGAGCATGAACCATTGAATGCCCTCCGGTGGCATCATGTGGTGGCCAAGGGAGCTGACATGGACGACGCGCATGGATCCGGGCGTTCTTTGCGGTCGCCGTGAGAAGGGGAAGGAGCAACTTGGTGAGATAAAAGTGTCCTGTGGGCAAGAGTGATTATCTCAGTGTATTGACACAAACGCAAAAAGTTGGGCTCTGGGGAAAAGGTTTGAATCTTGTTTCCCCATACCTAAAACGTGCGTCCCGAATTGGTTGTCGTAACCCTGATTCGTGACCCTATCGATCACCACCGCGTACATGCCGCTGCTGCCACAGCCTGCCAGCCAGCCACCTTGTCATGTTAGTTCACTTAGTTGGTGGGTAGGCATCACGGTGCCATACTTCCGAGTCGTGGGTGGAAGGGCGCGCAACTGGTAGGACACTCACGCGTTGCTGTAAAGTGCGTGAAGCTCAGACACCTCTTTTCCAATGAATTCCTCTGCAGTGACTCAGTTGGTTGTTGGTTGGCCAGGTGCGAGAGCGGAGGATCACGCTGTTCTTACACAAACAACGGGAAAAAAGGTGACTTTATTATTTATGCGACGAATGAGTACTGGTATAGCCTGGTAAGCCTTGTAAGACGAGGGCACAAAAGGCCATAAACCACGTACCACACAACAAACACAATGGCTTTCTGATCAGAACAACGGGTTTAAGGTGCCACATCATTCCACAACCTGTAAAATGCTATGGGGCGTCAGGTGTGAGGTTGCCATATCCCAAGTCAATGAGTTCTGTTCCTCGATGCGGCTCTCAAACACAGCCTTGAATCTTTCCACCATTCGTTTGTCGATGAATACCAAATACGATGCGATTGAAAGAGCGCATGAAATGAGCTCCTTGCTCTGCCAGCAAGTCAGACCAGATGTCTGCAATCATGCTGACATCGTTACGAAACACCCCGGTTCCAAAGCTGCCAAGCATGATGTTATGAATACCCTGGTGCTCGAAGAGGAACAGGATCCGTGCCATGCACTCACGTATGAACCCCTCGATTCAAACTCCCGTGTCCAGGTCGGTCCTGTTCCTGGCACGCTTGTGTACAACGCCCGTGTTGACTGCCCCGCATGTGACGACCTTGATCTGATATGGTGGAACCCATGCACCCGCGTCGTCTCTGAGAACGACCACTGAGGGCGAAAAAAGCAGAGTTTCCACTTAGCTTTGCAATAGGGCCCGAAAACTGTATGTTCAGGGGCGATGTCGGCTAGCATGAAACAAGGGACAAGGTGGAATTCAGGGAGGCGCTTGGTCGTGGACATGGCTACCTTGTTAATGGTGGCAATGGTCATAGGCAAAGACAATATGGCAGTAGTTTGATAGCATGAGTAGATGGCGATCGTGGTGGAGTTCGTTAAAGGACCGGTGGGATGACTTTCTGGCGTTTTCATTGGATGCGACGGGTATGTGGGTGACAACAGTGACGGCTAGTTGTCAAAAATGGGGCGACAGACATTTCAAGCTCAGAATCAGTGGGTCGGTGTTCAATGTTCAACGTTCAGCAATGCCGTTTCCAAGCTCAGCGCGCGCCTTTGCCTAACAGGGTGAATACATGGTCGTCCAAATTGTGTTCCTGTGTTCTCCATTCCAAATTCCTTTGCTACATGGCATGAACTTCCAGGTCAAACAAAGGTGATGGCCAGAAGCCACAGGGTGAAGCCAGGCAACAAGGCCGAAAGAATGCGTTCAGTGGCATGAAACTGGAGTTCCTTGAGTCATATAAGGATCAGTTCCTCAGTTCTACTGATGACCGCAGCGGATTTTACACGCGGGTGGCCAAGGGATTTATCCAACAGTTTGGATATAGCCTAGCTATTGAGGACAACCCAGAGCCATGTGATGATGATGGCAATCATACCCCAGAAGATGTCAATTCCTCATTACCTCTGGATAAGCGGAACCTAGAGTCTGATCGACAGAATGTATTCTACCACGAGCTTCAAAATGTAAGCGACTCATTGCACAAATGTAATGTGGAATCTAACTACCTCTTACATTAGAAGCTTAGTTGCTGGTATCAGTACCGATACACATCCAAAAATAACAACCAGTCCTATGTGAACAACATCATTGAGCACATAACATCGACAGGCATAACACGCCCTAGGAAGAAGAAAGCTCTCACTACATATGGTGATCTTAATAAGACCAAGCTCAAGGAAGAATTCGACCCACTCTGGGAATCGATAAGAGATTCTGTGATGCCTTCTGAATGACTTGCAATGTGGAATAAGCATGTAAAGACCTGTTGGGATAAGGAGACACCAGAAGTCAAGGACGGGGTCACAAAACAAATGGATGAAGAAAACAAGAATGTAATGGCAGAGTGGAAGAAGAAACCATTGTTCACAGGTTCACCTGAAGACCTCATTCAGTAAGTCAGACATGCTGTGCGATGATACAATGTGGACTAACACTGGCATTTGGACGACCAGGGCTTGGAAGACTGCTGAAGAGATACTTCCATCTTTTGCTGATGCGATGTCTGAATGGTTGGGTGCAAGCATTATCATACTGGCTGTAACGCCACTTGGAGAGTCAAATGGTGAAATTGTAATGCAATCGTAAGCAACATCTGTGTTTTGGTGGAAATTTGATGCTGATTCATCCCAGGGTTCAGTCTGACACCTCGAATGGGATGACCAAGAAGCTGTTACCTCAGTTTAACCCAGAGGGGTGGGGGCAGTTACAGGACATGATGGTTAAATATGGAAAGGCATATTTCCGTAAGTGAATTCGCGTGTCATGCACAAAAAAAGTTCTCCTAACATCACTTTATGTCTCTAGCTCCGGAAGAGTGTTGTCGTCGCATTGTCAAAGACCAAAATGAGTTGAAATCAACAGGAAACAAACACGAAGGTGCCGAAGGGACAGGAAAGAGTTGTAGTTTGGATGGGACCATAGGTGTACATCGCGCTCAGGCTGGTGATTCATCATTGAGGAGTGATTGTCAGCAAGTCAACCAACTCTTTGACAAGCCCGCCGATGAGGCCATTGATGAGGTTCCAGCCAATTTTCAACATCTAATTGGCGATAATAATCAAGGTATGTGCTTTATTCAAGTAAAAGTCAGCGGTCCTGACCAAGCACATGTCTCAGTCCAGGAACCGACGTCATTATGTGACGCCCCAGCCAACGAACCAAGTCCCCTCCACGAATCCAGTAGTGGTGTTACCACCTCTGGACTGTCAACCACTGTAGCACTATCTACACTAAACTCGACTTCTCTTTTGACCTTTGGCGCCCAATACAATGGTCAAGATTTCAGCAACTTGACAGAAATTGGTTGGAACACTCTCCAAGGACCTAACGGGTTGCAACCATCAGGGGATATGCCATCGAATTTGTGGTTTGACAGCATCCCCAACGCTCTCCCTCAAGATGGCTATCAAGACATGAACCCAGCCTTTGATCCTTCCTCATTCCTACCGGATCTGTTGCCAAACAGTGACTCCCAGGGACTTTACTTACCAGGCGTGTATTCATCCAAGTTGTCGCTCTTGCCACCAGACATCATCCCAATCGGTGGAGCTGACCCCCCTCCCTCTGTCCCCCTTCCAGGGGCAATTGTCCCACATGTCACCCCTCCGCTTGCATCTATCCCTGCCCAGGATTATCCTCTGAACATGTCCAGCATGTCTATCAAATCACCTGACGACCTATTGCTTGGTTTCCTGGATGGAAAGGCTAATGAAGCTGCTGCAGACAAAGGACAAGGTGATTCCAGGAATAAAAGGGGACGCGGAAGGAAGAGAAAGGCAGACAGTGACTTGGAAGGCATGAAGGACGGTGGGGTATCAAAGACAGGGACGAAGCATGCGAAGCATACCGGAGAGATGTCGGAACCAGGCCAAGATGCGACAGAGGCCACAACAGAAGAAACAGAGGCTGATAGGCTGGCAAAGGAGGCGAAAGACGCACAGGAGGCTGCAGTTGAAGCTGTAAAGGCTGCAAAGGTGGCAGCAAAGGTGGCAAAGGCAGCAAAGGCAGCAAGGGAAGCAACAAAGCCAGAGCAGGCAAGGAGGTCGCGTCGCGTGCCCACCTTACCTGGTCATCTCAAGAAAGCGGGGTACACACAGCCGAGGCGGAATTCACGAGCAAAGAAAAGTGTCTGAATCTCTTGACGCTTAAGTTGGGGCTAATACTGTTTGCTTGGTCTGGCAATTTTTTCCTTCTGATTCTCATTGAAATAAGTTTTAGTATCGTAGTTTCATCGAAATTATAATCAATATCATCAAATCAACCATGAAATGCGTGCATATGATAGAGAGAATAAGGCTATATGGGTTTATTTAAGGACGTGTACCCCAAATCACCGGGATCAGGGGCACGCGAGAGAGAAAGAAGAAGGGACCAGGCAAGAGAAAAGGATGTGGACCGGACCCGAGCGAGTGCGTGGTGCCACGGTTTATCATATATATCATCAGGCAGCCAGATGCAAGAGCCGGAATCACACAAAAGAAGGGACGATGGGCATGTGCTGCCTGTCTTTTTGACAAGGCGGCGGTATGGTTCTTATAGCAAAATTAACTACTTACAATATACACTACATGTCCTTATTGATGGAAGAGGTGGTCCCGACAAAGAACGTGCGACAAGTTCAAGAGGTCCGACAGTGGCAAACGCAGCCAGAGGAGGAAGGGCATCGCGTGGAATATGCTGCGTGGGAAGAGTTGAGGGGACTGAGGACGGGCACTGCTGGCAGCGGCAGCGGTCGGGCTCGATGGTAGAGGAATGGTGGTGGATGTTACTGGGAGCGCGGGCAGCGTCTGTCGTCTTTGGCTTGTCTTCGGGGACGACAATTGGGGGGTAGAGGAGGTAGATGTGGTCTGTGTGGTTGTGTCGCCGTCCGCCACTTCAGTGGTTGTTGTCGTTGATGGTGATGGTGGTGGTGGGAGTGGTGGCGGGGAGGAGGCTGGGGCTGAGACGGGGATGCCTAAAGGGGTATCTTCGAGCCTCACTTTGGAGGAAGATGCCACTGACCCAGTCGCGGGACGTCGTTGTGTCCGTGGTGACTGCACGGCTGTGTGGGCAGTATTCCTGCGGTGGGGCTGCGACGCCCGGTAGGTCGATGAGGGAACGGTGAGGAATTGACCGGAGGTAGACATGAGGTATTTGGTTGCTGGCGACTGGGATCGTGGTACGTGTCGACATGGACTTTATACATTGAAACTCACGTTTGAGGTGAGGTGCGGAAAATGCATGTCGAGTGATGGGTTTGCGAGGATCTGCTGCCACATTGAAATCCTGGCCCTCGCAACGGGCGGGACATGCTGAGTAGAACACCTCATCGAGCAAATCGATGTCAGTCGGTCTGAGGTGCTGGGCAATGGGCCACCTACCTGGACATTATAATCACCGCTCTTGGTTTGCCAAATGGTATATCACCACCTAGACAACTGAGGTTTATCATTAGCCTTTCATGCTCTCACACCGACTTGCCAAAAAGTACAAAAAGCCACGTACTCCTCGTCCACAAGGGCCGTGACCTGACGGTTTGTCTGCTGAGCGCGTTCAAGCAGTTCGTTTTGTGCAAGGCGGAGGAGGACCTTGGCGTTGACTGTGTCTGTGTACACGAGCGCCCGGTTATAGGTCAGCACCTGGGACGCCTTGTCCATCTGACACTTGCTGAGGACCGAGTGTGTGCGAGGTCTGCCCAAGGTGCATGTCAGGCCGACAACATGGGCGGGGAAGGTGTATCTAAGCCATGGGAGGCATAGAACCTAGAGATGCCTCATGTGGGAGAGGCCACATGTGGGGGACGCGACGTCTGTAGTTGTGTTTCTGGGGAGGTTTGGATAGATGGCGTCGGCTTTGTCGGTCGAGGAGAGGCGAGGTCAAGGTGGTTGAGGCCATGGAGGTGTGCTGTATGACGACAAAAATGGAGGTGCACCACATCAGCACATCTCAAGTTGGTGTGAGGAATGGCTGGAGGGTTGTTTGAGGAGCTAGGTCGGAATGACCAAGTGAGTTTAAAGATGTTCTTGAGGGAGATGAGAAACAAGGCCTAATTCCCGATTGATCGAGAAACGCGAGAGGAAGGTCGAACGGGAGAAGTGATGATGTTGGTGTGTGGTACTGATGCTAGCAAGTGTCTTGAGATGTTGGCAAGGCTGAGATGAGCGGCATTGTCAAGGCGAAGTTGATCGATGTCGTATGAGGTGAAGGCGGTCGGCGACTTGGCGTTGGTGAGGTGAAGGCGGATGGTTGAAGCGTCAAGTAGAACACAAGGGCGGAAGATCAGAAAGACGGCAGCAGCACAGCGGGCCCGCGAGGTTGTCAGATGGTCGGTTGAAAACACACAAAAGGAATGAGAGGAGAAAGTGGGGCCGTGCTTGCCTCCAGAAGCACGCAAACAAGAAAGATGGAGAAATGGGCCGCAGTTGCCTGGCTTTCGACAAAAGCCAGACGCGGGGTGTGTATATGCAATGCTGAAACAATATGAGACAAGTACTCTTCGAGCAGAAAATATGAGCTAGCAAATAAGGCCCGTTCCGAGGTTGGCGCACATGCCCACCTTACAGTTGCTGGTTGAACATGGTGGGGCGACATCGGAGACAGGGCGAGCAGCTCGCACGAAATCAAGGGGAGGGACAGAGTTGATGTTAGGGCCATGAGGACCCTCACGTTGCGATCGCGGTTGTAGTTGTGATGGGTGTTGGTAGTGCGGGACACGTTGCCGCTGCTGCTGTCATTGCTGGTACTGTCACTGTCATTGACATGTCCTTGGTATTGAAGCCATTTCTGCTCGACTCGTATACGAGCTTGTGGCTGCTGCCATTGCTGGAGCCTCTGGGTTGTATGTGTGGTTGTGGTCGGCAGTCGCTGCTGTGGTGGTCATCGTTGTCAGTGCCGTTGCTGTTGTAGTAGATAACTAACTTACCTTTGATGTTGCTGTTAAATCCGTTGTTGGCTGGGTCATATCTTAAAGCTTGCAGTGTTACTGATGTTGATGTACCCAGCAGCATCGTGTTCGAAAGGGGGTGATGCGTGTGCAGCAGGAGGCCCGCAGGAGGGGTTGACAGGAGATTTGGAGGGAGCAGGTGCGGCGGGATTGAGGGGTGAAGGCAATATGGGACAAGGCTTGGCATCTGAGGGGGGGATGTCGACATCATGCTCAGGTAGCACTGGCATTGGGATTATGGGTGGAAAGGAAGGGATTGGGGGAACTACCGGCATCTCAGAATGCAGGAAAGGGGCAAGTACGATGCTGCAGATGCGAGGAGTTGACTAGTTGACTAGGGAAGAGAACTCGTAAGCTGCATGATTGGCAGGTAGGGTGGCGGGTGGCGAATCAGGCCTATCAGGCCTTAGGCATTAATCAGGAGGTAGCGAAGCTGGTGCAGGCAGTATGCAGAGGACTGGAGGCGAAAGCGGGGCCAATGAGGCCTAGTGAGGCCTAGTGAGAGACGGTACACACTATAAACTGGCCCGGACAGAAAAGACCAGAACGTTATAATGTGAATCTCAGGTTAGAATGCATGGTAATCACGAGGCACATTATAACCCCTAGGCGAGTAAGTGCGGGAATTGAAGGTTTGAACCACGTTATAATCGCATACTAGGAAAAGGACACATTGTAACACAGGCAGTGGATAAACGGGAAACCTGAATGAGGAAACGACCGAAGCACACTCATTATAACACAAGCTCATGTGGACTCACAAGTTGTTGTTCAGATGTTGTGGTTAGGGTTGGGGTTTGAGCCCTTTGAGGACTGCAGTACTAGTGGGGTTCATACTAATTGCAATACTCTTACTCTTGCGATTCCATGGTATCATTGTCTCTCCACCATACAGACCGCATGCCCGTCCGCACCCATCCACAAACACAACGAGACCCTCACTCTGTGGACCCACTCCCATGAGTGCCCTTTACTCAGTCGCTTTTTTTCTGTGACCCGACGTGTCCTCCTTCTGCGGCCTCCAGACTGTGAGATTCCTTCGCTTGTTCACATTCTTTCCATGTTCTGACGTGTTCCTCCCTCTGCGATCTTCAGAGGGTGTGTGCCCGTCGCCTGGTCGTCTTCTTTCCGGTCCATTGCGTGCGTGCTCGCCGTCACGGTCTTGCAGCAGTGTCCCAACATCACCCCTGGCCTCACCCTTTCGTGCCTGCTCCCCGCCTTGCCATATGCTGTGGGCTCCAACGCCTCGGATTTCACAGCAATGGCTTTCTCAGCCTTGCCAGCAGATTTGACACAGGAGGTGCCCTCAGCTATGGACAGTGCAACACTCCCACTCGTTTGTGCGTGCCAATGCTTGAGGGTTTGACCTCCTCACATCCGAGTCTGTGCTGGTGTTCACAAACTGTGCCATCAAGATCGAGAGGGTCAGGGGACACAGGTGCGCGTATCCCTCCTTCCTCCAGGGCCCAGGCAGGCTTTCTAACAAGCCTGGTGAGGCCTGCACCCATATTCGGCCCGCAGTGCAGCCCAAGTACAAGCAAGCAAACTGTGCAACGGTTGCACCGGTGCCACCGTTATCGACTGTGTGCACATCCCCTTGCTTTGTCGTCATCACACCGCCATGGCATCGCCCCGCCTAGGCCATGCGACCTCTCGCGTCGCTGTTCCCCCTCCTGTTATTGCCATCACCATCGTTGCCATCACCACTGCGACTACTACCACTACCAAGACACCACGCAGCAATGGACGTAGCCCATGGGACAGCGACATTTCGCTGCCGGAGGTTCTGGAGGCGCAGGAATTCCATGGTGCTATGCGGAAGGGGTTGTGCGATGTCCAGTGTTGGCACTTTGGGATGGAGTGGGGAGCTTTTTACAGGCAGCATTGTAATCATTCATTATTATATTCCTATTCTACTGATTAATACAAGTGATATGACATGTACACTGTACTGTATACAATGTGGGGGGAAACGGGTGTGAGTGCACTCGCTGTTGGTGACAGCGAGCTCAACGCATGGGGTGATGGATTCACATTATCAGGGGGCAGGGGAGGGGCATGTGCAGGAGGGCTGTCACGTCTTGCCGGCTCCGGAATTCCGGAATCACTACAGCAACCATGTACATTATAATGCTGGGGGAGGGGAAATGACAAGAGACAGGCAATTATAATGTGTGCAGTGAAACACATTATAATGAGAGGTATGACAACGGGCTGTAATTGCCATGGGAAACATGCAAGTTATAATGCTGGGTGGGGGGCAACAAGACAGGTGGGATTATAATGTGTGAAGAGTCTACATTGTAATGCCAGGGGAGAGGCAATAATGGTCGGACCTGGACCAGAGAGGGGGAGTTATAATGGGATGTATTACAATGGGATGGTAAGCTATATACATTATAATGCTGGGGGGCAACAATAAGAGAGGGGAATTATAACTTGTGCAGGCCTACAAGTTTGTTGAAATCATAGTGGTACATTATTACAGAGTTTCCTAGATTATGTGGGGTACATTACAAAGGTGCTACATGGACACCTCCTCCTGTCCATGAAATCCCACTGCCAGCCACCCCAAGTCGCCCAAATTCAATCTTGTCATCACCATTGCCACTGCCGCTTACGTCTCCAGCTCACAAGTTCCTGCTGCCTGCTCAAAACTGTCCAAGATCAGTCTTGCTGCCAATGCCCTTGCCTCCAAGTCTTCCTGCCATCTTAGCTACAAAACATTTGCCCCTGTCTACTCGCCTTGGATCTTTTCTCTTGTCCTCAACCTTGTGGCTGCTGTTGTCGCTAATGCTGCCCTTGTCAATGCCACTCTTACCTCTGCTCTCTTTGTTGATACTGCCAATGCCACCACAGTCCTTGCCGCTCTTGCCACCACCATCCCTCTTGCTGTCTTTGCAACTGCTGCCTCCATCATCACTGCTACCACCAATGCCACCTTCACCACCACCGTTGCCACCACCCACACCTCAAGCTCACGAACTCATGCCACCTCTGCCTTTGTCAATCGCCACTGCATCACCAAGTCAGTCTGAAGCCACTGAAGACAAGCTGATTAGCCACCAAATGCAAGAAAAAGCCAATATCTCAAGAGTTAGAAACGGCAATGCAACCCTGATAATGAAGCTGGAGCAAGCACAAGTTCCCCAAAACGACCACAACACCCCCGACAGCAACATCAAAGGTGAGACAGCACACAGCAAGGACAACAGCACCGACAGCAATGACAGCAGCATCAAAGGCAAGCCAGCATGCGATGATGTCGGCATCATTGGCAACAGTAGCAACCACAATCACAACCACAACCACAACACCCACCCATGCAAGGCCAGTGACTTCGGCACCAGCAACAGTGGAAAGTTCATGTACAATCCAGGCAGATGCACCCCCAACTCCAAGGATGGCTCAACACATGGTGACAGTGACAGCATCAGCATCAGCAACAAGCCCTGTGCTGCTGACTCCCACTGCATCTGCAACCACAACTGCGATAAGACCATCCTCACAGCCCCTGACATCAACCCCATTTTCTCCATTGACTCCGCACAAGCTGTCCCTGTCTGCGATATCATCTTGCTGCATTCAATAGACAACGCTCCTACCGTTCCTTGCGATGACTCAATGTGCAATGCTGGCAACAGCAGCAGCAACAGCATGTCCCATGCTGTCAACAACTACCACAACCTTGACCGTGACCACAACAAAACCATTGCCTTGCCCCCTGACACCAATGCCGTCAACAGCAGCAACAGCAGCATTTCCAACAATACCGCCAGCATTGCTGACACTTGTCACATCCCACCTGCCCTGCATTTAGGTAGCAATGACACCATCATTGGCCCTGACAACGATGACAGCAGCAGTGGCAACAGCATCATTGACAACTACGGCACCAACAGCAACAACAACAACAGCATCAGCCACAGCATTTTGGACAACACCCCCAGGATTGTCAACACCACTTGCACCCTAAACACCAATGCTGTCACCAGCGGCATTGCTGACACCACCGGCACCCTTGACACCAACCACGCCGACAGCAAGAGCAACACCAGCAGCCACAGCCACAGCAACACTGTCGCGAGCGGTACTCGCGCCCCCCAGTCTCAGCTACAAACCCGTAACTTCAGCACCACGTGACCGTGGGAACATATCACATGACCCTACACATAACTCATCACGTGACCCCTTCACCACTTGTACATCATGTAACTTATCAGCATGTGACCCTGGGAACCTACGACCCTGTGACCCTGGGAAGATAACACATGACCTATCAAGGAATTGGTCATCAACGAAGTCACCTGACCAGACGCGCTTTGGACGCGCATCTAACCCGTTGATCAACACGTGGCAGATCATGGGAACAATCAACAAGACACATCCACTAAACAATCAACGAACACGCGACGCAACTCAATCAACGAAGACATGACTCATTAGGGCTAGACCCTAAATCGAGATGTATAATGTAATCTGCAGTTACTACGCATTGACTGCGCAGTCCCCTGTTACCTGTAAATGTACCTACCCTAAACTGCACACAGACCACCCTGTATTAGTATATAAGACCTACGAATTTAGGTGAACAGTCCTTAGACTGTTCTCTTGTCAATCCCCACACTGGAGCCTTTCAAAGCTCCCTCATCATCAGCAGCACTCCGCCCATCGTCTTCCACAGTCTACTCCATCCCTCCTCTCTTAGCCCTCTGCCTCTTCCTCCTCAACGTCTCCTTGCTGCTCCTTTGGATCAGTCACCTTCAACTCCACGCCGTTGTTGAGTCTTGCTACCTATAAAGTAGTGAGTTCCCGACATTAGAACAGTCTCTTAAAGTTGAAGCTGACTGTTTGGAAGTGTCCTCACCTTCCCTCTCCGTTGCCTCTTGGTCTGACTTGAACGCCGTCTACCAGGAGAACTCCGCCGCTGCCTTAGAGGTCGTCAACAACATCCTCAACAGCCCCCACAACACTTGGAATTACCCAAGTCCCGGAAGCCCCCGTCTCCAGTACCCCCCCAGTTCCACATCATCCCCTGTCGTCCCCTGGTCGCCCACCGTTGCCTCCAGCCCTGAGTTCATCGTCCCCGGCTTCCCCTTCCTTGAACCCACTGGCCCTGGCCCCTACGACGTATACAACCCACAGTCCCCACGGTACTCCACCTCATTTGCTGACACCGGCATCACCCTTGTCAACCTGGACACCCTCGAACCCACCCCCATTGATCTCGACCCCTATGTGGTCCACTTGCCATCACCACCTACTCCCGAGCCCACTGCGGAAGCACTTCGTGCCACTGCTGAGTTTGACCTTGAACAACTCGGAGAAGAAACCACCACCCACGTCGTCCGCCTTGCCCAAGCAGAGCTCAACTCCCTCCTTCCCCCACTCACCCAAGATAGTTGGAGCCACCTTCAGTTTGTTGGTGACATTGTCAACCACATCTCGTTGGAGGACATCCCCATCGAGAACATCCCCCCGCCTATCGTTGAAGCACCCGTTGCCACCGTCGCTTCCCCCACCCCGCCGTCACCCACTCCTCTCCCTGTCTTAGTACTTTACCTGACAGTCAACATCGCCCCCTTCAAGTACCTCTTCACCGCCCTGCCTTGCCTCCCTGCCAACGGACACCCTCACCAGTACACAGTTCACTACGAGCAGGACTGTCACGTTTGGTTTTCATCTGAGGAACTCGTCAACAGCCAGTTCCTCGACTACATTCCCCAGGCCCAAGACCTCAATACCGCCACACCCCCATACTTTGTCACCCCTTTCCGCGCCGACGCCCACCACTCCATCCACATCCACTCTGACGGTGCCCTTCCCCCGGTCCACATCTGTGCCAAAGTAGGCAAACACCTGTGGTCCCCCAACTTCCCCTTCAGCTACATTGAGACCACCTTTTTGGACTCAATTAAGTTTGTTTTCTCTTGTTTCCCTCCCCTTTGGCTCGCTCACTTTGAAGGAGCCCTTGTCCCCCTTGTTGCCTACGACTTCTTAGACAGTCGTACAGCCATCCTTTGCAGCCACTTACACTTTACAGAGCAAGGGATTCTTTTTGTTAAACGTAGTACGCGCATTACAGACTTGCTTCGTACGGACCCCCAGTTTTCCTGCTTCATACCTACCCCCTGTGTCCCCGCAAGACCTTTTGATTTCATTACACCTCCCTCTGAAGAACCTTTGTAATACTTTTTAGTAAGTTACAAAGGACTTATTTGGTGTAAAGTAAATCAAAAAGTTTTAAACTTGTCTCCTTTTTGTTTGTCTTAAGTGGCAAATTTCTGTGAAGAAATCTTAAGACAAACCTACTCAAGAATCGCCAATCTCCAGGAGCAAGTCCAACTTACCTATTGGAGCAAACATCATTTGGTGCCTCAGGATCTCTTAGATATCCTCCCCTTTGGTCACCTCTTCAGCGCTCAACGCTTCTATCATTACATTGATTACCAACTTGTCGACATTCTTAATGCTGCAAGACATTGCACTGCATATTGGCAACTCTCTGGCGCCCATAACTTCGACCAATCCCCAGCCACCCAGATCTCCTTGTTCTACAATGAAACCTTTTTCTGGCACTACTTCGTCCTGTCACACAGGCCAGAAATCATCACACAGATCCAAGCCAGACATAGAATCAGATTTCTATCTAGATTTTACATGTTGGAAACCAAAGTTGAAGTGGAATTTAATGAAATTCGACTACAGACAAACCCAAGCAGAGCATTCACTTCAACTAACTTGTACCAATTCATCTACAGCGACGAACGAATCCTTACATATTGGTGGACCAACCATGCCTGGACCACAGATCTCCTTACCCCCCACACAAGTCTCATTGATCCCCCTTCTGGTTTTACCCTTCCCATCACCCAGCCAAATACCCAGGGAAGAGACACCGAATACCTGGAACGTTTCCAGTGTATCCTCTTGGAACCAGATCTTCTCATGCTCAATTCATCATATCATGACAGCGTGGACAGTACATTACCCCCCACTCTGGTTGGTACCCCTGAATCCAGTCCCCCAAGCACACCTGAGTCAGTATATCGGCACGCCTAAGAGATCACCTTTTCGAACGACAACCTGGATCTTTGTTTCTGCGGAATCAACCTTTGTTGTTGTGATAGCCGTTACCCCGGAACCCCACCCACCCCACTTGGAATCCACCTCTGGGACCCCCGATTCTTCAGAACAGGACCTATAGAAGGTCTCCATTACAACCGACAACCTGGCCAGTCCACGTAACCAGAGAAATCACTCAGCCCCAGCCCAGGAACAAGGACACTTCATACCCTCTAACGAAAGAGGAAGACATAGACTCCGCTGCACCCAGAACTTTGTGGACTCACGACCCCAGCCCGTTCCCTCTCCCCAAGTTTATAGAGAACCAACCCCACCCCCAAATCCTTTCACGGTACCAGTAACACATCACATCCAAGAAGTCCTACATGGACCATATAACGTGTTACCAAGAATTGAACAACCACTGCCCCCTACTCCCCATAGTCACCACACCAGCGTCTCAGGAAATTCAGATCTAGTTGGAGCCACATCACAGATCTACCTACCGGAAGTTATCTATCTTGGCGTCACTGCCCCTACAAGAAATCGCACAGAGCTCCACATCTTCAAGCAACATTGTTTGTTCCTCCTACAGAATTGTACTGAGAAACATATTAGCCACCCCTTGACAGAGTTACAGACTATCACTCTGCATATCGGGGCCTTCAATAAATTCTTTTGGAAATACCGTACTTCAATCACAACCAATGGTATTCTAGAAGATTATAGAGGCATTACCCATCATAGTGATACTAGAACTCCTTGTCTGGTTAAAGTGTGTACAATTTTCTACAGTTGGGATAGCCCCAGTTATACCATCACTCTTGCATGAACTCTTGGGAAATCATCCTTAACAACTTTCTGCCTGAAGAACAACTAGAACTTACAGAAGAGGAACAGGTGTATATCCCAGTCTACACCACCGATGCCTTTGCTGCAGACTATAAAGACACTAGGTGTCTCTTTGCCTGCTTTCTAACACCAGGAATTTGGTGTGAAGGAGTAGGAACCTCCTGGAAATTCACTGCGAATAACAAAGCGCTTGTTACAATGAAATTTCGATTCCTTGTTTTACACCTTGACAAAGTCAACGATTTTGACTTCATACAATGCACTGCCACCTATAACAACAAACAAATCAAGTGGGATACCCTATACTCCAAGTGGAAATACCTCAACAACCGGAAGGTACATTTCCAAAGCCCTAGTACTTCTGAAGCAGAAGAAACCCAGCCTTGGATCCCTGAAGAAATCAAGAAAGCCAATAGCTTTATCACAGCAGGATCCGATCACGAATCTGACTCTGACAAAGAATCTACACACAGTAAATCCTCCACCGACGAGGACACACTCAACGTTAGCAACTTACTACAAGAAGCTGAAACAAGGATCATTGCTACCCTCCAGAAACTCACCAGTCACCCTAGTACCCCAAGTCCCCAAGGAATCCCGTCCCGTCCAACAAGTACGCTTCCTGGAAGCTCCAAACTTTCAATACCAGAAGAAAGTTCACTTCCTACTCCACCCGTGTCCAAAGGCAAAGCAAAGGAAGAACCTTTACCCCAGACCCTTGCCAGCTCTTTGAGATCCTCGCAAGCCACTCCAGTACCCGCCGCAACCCAGCCAGAGACACCACCAGTACCGAAAGGAAACCCCAAGGGAATACCACCGCAGATCCCTCCTCACCGGCCACGCTCCGGAAGAACAGGCCCACCACAGAGACCACCTAGTCCCCCAGCACCACCCCCACCCCCAGTTATCATGGCAGGAAACGTCGCGACTCCCAAACTCTTGGGAAGTACCCCTGATCCCTATAATGGGAACCCAACAAAGGCCCAAGCCTTTTGGAACACCCTGGCCAATTATTATACAATGAACAACGCAGTCTACAATACTGACGACAAGAAAGTACCAGCAGCATTGACCAATTTCAAAGCTGGTACTTGTGGAGGAGATTGGGCCAGTGACTGCATCGCTGAAGCATTAGCAGCCAACCCAAACAACTATGGAACATGGGCCCAATTCCAGACTGCCTTTCAGAAGCAATTCATCCCCCCCGAAGTCCAACAAGAAGCTATTAAAGGGATGCATGACACATATATGGGCAACCGAGAATTTAACGACTGGTACCAAGATTGGACCCACCACACTCGACGATCAGGCGTTGATGACAATACCAAGATGTATGCATTTAGACAATGCATTAACTCGGCACTCCAACAGAAACTAGTTGCCCTATCACCCCAGCCAGCCACACTCCCAGATCTCGTCAACAAAGCTTGAGACCTGGATCGTTCCTTCCGCATGTTCACACCACGGTCCTATACATCCTCTATGGGAGGCGGACGCGGAAGAGGTCGTTTTACCCCTCGAATTCGAGCAATTGAAGAAGAAGAACCTACTGTGGAAATAAATACAACATGTGGACGCGGTCAATTTTGAGGACGTAGCCATGGAACCTCGTTTCATCGAGGAAAGCTCTCCCCTGAAGAAAGGGAACACCGCTTCAAAGAGAAACTCTGTATGTACTGCGGCAAACCAGGACACATCGCCACCAATTGCAATCTAGGCAAATGCCCTGGGACCTCATTACGTCAAATGGACTCTATCCCAGAAGACAACATGGATAAAATGAGTATCCATGATAATGTGGAAGCAAACAAGCTGTCCACCAATCGTTTTGCGCCTATCACCGACATGGACGTCATGGATGCCACTCTCAAGACACTGTCCGTCTTCAATACGGACCTCCTGGACATTGATGTGGCCCACATCAATCACTTGTCTTTTTAGTGCACTCTCCTGTTGCATCGTCAGTGAGAGTTGTACCACCATCCCATTGTAATTCTAGCAATCTCCAAAATCTCCAAGTCCCCAAGACTCCCCATGTACCAGTAAATACAATTCAAAATATACATTCCCCATCAATTCAGGTTAAAGTTCAAATTGTATGCCACAGGAGAAAAATCAATGCTCATGCAATACTTGACAGTGGAGCTGAAGGCGTCTACTGTAATATCTCGTTTATCAACGCACACAAGATCCCCACAAATACTTTAGCAAAGCCTATTTACCCAAGAAACGTCGACAGTACCTTGAATAAGCAAGGACCAATCCGCCATACTGCCATCCTGTGAATGGAGATGGGCGAAGAACACAAGGAAACCACAGAAATGGCCGTAACCAATATCGGACAGCATGACATACTCCTAGGAACTGACTGGTTCAGGGCACACAACCCCCAGATAGACTGGGCAAAGAACAACTTATGCCTCGACCGCTGCCCCACCTCTTGTTACCCAAATTATCCGGACGAAACATCGGAACTTGCACAACTCCTTCCAACAGAAGAATTGGAAGCCCACTACAATGACCTCCTCAAATCCAATTACCAGGGCATAGATCCAACACAATGCATTATGGCCCATCTTCATAGGGAATTTAATGACATGATACGTGAATTGGTGGTTTTGCCCACAATGTCACCAACCAAGAAAAGCATAGTTGCGTTGCAGCACAATATGGCTAAATATGAACCGGTGGTTTCGCCCACAGTGCCTCCCAAGACAGCGTCACAGCACGCTCCTATCCCACGTTACAGACTGATGGTTTCGCCCACAGTGCCTCCCAAGACAGCATCACGGCACGCTCCTATCCCATGTTATTGACTGGTGGTTACATCCATGGTGCCTCCCAAGACAGCGTCACAGCACGCTACTCCACAACCCACAACAGCGTCACAGCATGCTCCTATCCAAGCAGAACCGGTGGTTTCACCCACAGTGTCTTACATGAGTGCGGCATGGCATGCCCTTACGTACCCCAAACCGGTAGTCGCTCAAACTACGGTGTCAACTATGCTAGCCAAAGCAGAACAACCAAAGAATGTCGAAATACCCCCCGAATTCCATCAATATGGCAAAGTCTTCTCAGATGAAGAAGCACAGCGACTACCCAAGCACCAGCTGTGGGATCACAAGATAGACCTCATCCCAGGCATGGAAATGAAGAAAACTACCGTTTATCGTCTTACACCTATCGAGAAAGTCGCCCTCAAAGAATACATTGAAGATGGCCTAAAAAGAGGCACACTCCGTTGATCCAAAGCACCCCACACATGCTCCTTCTTCTTCATCGACAAGAAGGATGGCAAACTACGACCTGTACAAGACTATCGCCCACTGAATGCAATTACCGTTAAGAATGCGGCTCCAATCCCACTTATCCCCAAACTCATTGACAAACTATTGGGAGCGCGATTCTTCACCAAGTTAGACGTACGATGGGGATACAACAATATCCGAGTACGTGAAGGCGATGAATGGAAAATGGCCTTCAAGACACCCATGGGATTATATGAATCCACAGTCATGACCTTCGGACTATGCAATGCACCCGCGACATTTCAGACCTTCATGGACATCGAATTTGGTCCATTAATCAAAGGAGGACACATAGTCGTCTATCTTGATGACATCCTTATCTACGCAACCACGATCACGGAACTCATCTATTGGACGCATCAAGTTTTCCAACTTTTACTCAAATTGGACCTCTACCTTCGACCTGCCAAATGCTCTTTCAATCAAACATTGGTTGAATACCTAGGACTAATCATCTCCGAAGGCGAACTACACATGGACCCCGTGAAACTCAAGGCAGTGCAAGACTGGCCTAAACCAAAGAAAGTCAAGGAGGGGGGCTCCTTGAACCGCGACCACCACCAGGCGCGGTTTTCCCACGGTTGAAACCGGGGCAAGGAGAGGCGTAGTCCGCAGGTACAAATGCCCCTATGTAACCCTTGTAACCCATGGAACACCAC
>Ga0307510_10001770_pt1 | contig 24094 bp, 21 predicted proteins | sample 12_EM_MG_FD_207224 | JGI IMG/M metagenome (GOLD analysis project Ga0307510, IMG submission 207224) | Populus trichocarpa ectomycorrhiza microbial communities from riparian zone in the Pacific Northwest, United States - 12_EM | ecosystem: Host-associated > Plants > Roots > Unclassified | place... | reverse complement strand
CATTATCATGAAATTATTTCAACATTATCGTGAATTATCGACGTTAATAACATGTAAATTATGGGGGGCTAGTTAGCGAGTGATAATCTAAACTTTTGATAATTTCGAAAAATTATCACTAAGTTATGGGAATTATCGCTAATTTATGGAAATTATCGCTAAATTATGAAAATTATCGCGGGAGGTTTTCCCTGATGTCAAGGTGTGCTTTTAAATATACTTTCATTCTCTAGTCGAGGACGATGCTAAATGAGGATTTCAGCCTTGCATGTCTGTCTTGGGCAGTGTATTACTTGTCCCCGTCATTCTATTTCTGACACTCCTGTCGAGATTCCCCCTTGAATGGTGGTTCTGTCCGCTAGGGCTGCGCGCCGTACCGTACATTACGGCTTTACGGCCGTATCGTATGGGTCCCGTTACCGTACCGTCGAAGACCTTAATGCACCCTCAGACGGCCGTACACAATACGGCCGTCGGCCGTATTTCACCGTAGAAAACGGCCGTTTCGGACCGTCTACGGCCGTAAAGTAAGCGCTCTCAAAGCCCTAACCCTTGACCCTCACATGACGTCCATTATTGTTATCGTACCACCACCCATCTGTGCTCCCATATCTGCCATGCCTGGGCTTGCCTCTCACCGTCATCGTCTCCCCTCGTCGTCTTTCAATGTCTCCCACCTTCCTTGAAGTTCATTCTCCCTCATTTCCTCGTGCTTGGACGTTTCCCCCTCACAACCATTTGCGCCCCATTTTCCTGCCGAAGACACACAGATCACTAAGCATTGTTGGCTCACGCCACTAGTGTATACCGTTTCGAGGGCCCCACCAATGCCGCCGTCCAACATTCCGCTCACCGCAGACAGTGGGGCGTCAGTCTGGAGCGAGTCCTTGATGGGGATTGTTGGGAAAACGTATTACCATGCACGGCTCAACTAATTTCGTGTGTCCTTTGTTTTCATTTCTGTCTTAGGCTTACCACTCCATTCTCCAACTTCCTCTTTCACCTTAGACTTCCTCTCGATCATCGCCGCATCCCCCCTCACCCCATTTTACCATGTGCCCTTGTTTAGGACACCATTTTCTCTTGTCATCGTTGCCACGCCGGTCTCTCATACCTTGCCAGCCGGATCGCCTTCGTATTTCTCTCCCCATCCTTCCCTTCTCTATGTACATCGCACGTAGCATACATGTATGTACTGCCCTCGACTCAGCAGGGTATAAAAACCCTTGCCTGGCTTTATTGAGAGGCAGGCAATAAAGTGCCCAATCTTCCTTCTCCTTCCTGACCGACCGACGATAAACTGACCTTTGCACTGTCACCCGTCGTTTGGACCCCTCGGTCTTTTCTGCTATCTTCAGTTTGCTTCTTCAGTTTACAGAGCCCCAGCGTCGCCCATTCAAAGCTGCCCATGTTTAGTTTTGCCGCAGCCTGCTCGAAACCGTCTGAGTCCCGTTCCACCACCACCTGCTCCAAGTCACTCGAGTGCAATCCCTTCGCGGCCCCTGCCAGCACCTCCAGTTCATTACGCGTTACGGCCCATTGCCTGCCACTCGCTCAAAACCTTCCAGGTATAATCTTGCCGCTGCCGCCCTCACCTCCGAGTTCCCTCCGAGTCTCCATTCCAACTTTACAGCAAACGCCCTTGTTCATGCACCTCAAATCCTTGTTCTCAACCTCGCTGCCTTTGCCTCCATCACCACTTCCCTCGTCAACGTCGCTCACACCACAGCCGCCATCGCCACCTTTGCCACCGTCATCACCATCGGCCCATCGCCACCCTTGTCAACGCCGTCACCATCATCGCTGTTCTCGCGTGTGCTTCCCCGGCGGTCAAGCACTTAACGTATTAACACCCGCCTATTCGCCTCCCCCTCTAGTCGCCCTTATCTTATCCCTTCCTTTCAAATTCACGGACGCGGACCCACTGTCTGCACACACTGGATTCGCACTTTACGCACTGCTGGTACGGCCGTACCGTACCGTATACGGCCGTATTGACACCCGTCCCGTACCGTTGGCCGCCTCGGTCTTTGGTTTACGGTACGGGTCACTGCCGATTCATACCGTATTACAGCCGTAGATATACGGCCGTAGCCGTATACGGTACGGCGCGCAGCCCTACTGTCCGCCACTGGGCATCCATCGCTGCTACTGTCACACCTCCCTGTTAAAACAGGGCTCAGATCTTTGCGGGCTAGTTTTTTTGGGAAGGTACAAACCGGAAACTATTACTGTAAAGGATTATAAATACAACAAAATAGGATGGGATTGTTTAGGTACTCCACAGAAGAGCTGCGCTGCGATAAAATCACATCTTCTGCCCACTCTGCAAATGCTCCGACAAAAGCCGTGCGATCGCCTCGTGACCTTTCTCGGACGCAACTTGGGAGGGGGTTTGACCCTGGTTGTTCTGGAGATGGACACTTGCGCCACACTCGAGTAGTAGCTGCGTGGCTTTGACGCTGCCATATTGTGATGCCAAATGGAGCGGAGTCGAGTTGGCGTTATCTAATGCATCAATGTCCGCGCCATGCTTATGTAAGAGCTGTATCGTGTCAAAGTAACGAGCCGCAGAGTCATCACCGAGTTGGATCAATACTCGGTGCAGTGGTGTCCTTCCCTCTTCGTCCCGCGCATTGATATTTGCACCACGTTCGAGTAGCAGCTGTGCAACCTCGACGATTCCGCTGCATGATGCCCTATGTAGAAGAGTCGGGTGGTTGTCCCCAACTGCGTCGACATCTGCACCGCGATCTAAGAAGAACCGTATGGTATCAATATTAGACGGCGATGCGTTCCTCAATACGGCCAATAGCAGGCGTTGCGGTGTCTGGTCCTCCTTGTTCCGCACATGGGTATTCGCACCATGTTCGAGCAGTACGCGTGCAACTTCGGCGTTGCCACATTGTGATGCATCATGCAGCGGGGTTGAGTCTTTGTTATCCAGTGCGTCAACGACGGCGCCATGCTCGAGCAGTACGCGTGCCACCCCAGCGTCGCCGTCTTGTGATACAAGATGCAGCAGGGTCGAGTTGTTGTTATCGAGTGTGTGAACGTTCGCGCCATGCTCGAGAAGTAGACGTGCAGCCTCGGCGTTGCCACTTTCTGACGCAAAATGCAGCAGGGTCGAGTCGTTGGCATCCAGTATGTGAACGTCCGCACCATGCTCGAGCAGTACGCGTGCGATCTCGACGCTGTCACATCGTAATGCAACATGCAGCGGGGTTGATTCATTGTTATCCCGTGCGTCAACGTCCGCGCCATGCTCGAGCAGTAGACGTGCAGCCTCGGCGTTGCCACTTTCTGACGCAAAATGCAGCAGGGTCGAGTCGTCGGCATCCAGTACGTGAACGTCCGCACCATGCTCGAGTAGCACCCGAGTAGCTTTGATGTTCCCATACTCCAATACTACATGCAGTGGCGTTAAGTGGTTGTTGTCCAGTGCGTTAACGTCTGCCCCATGCTCTAGTAACGACCATACGGCATCAATGTAATAATCCGCCATGCCGTCCTCCAAGTCGATCAATGATTTGTGTAGTGGCGTCCGACCCTTCTTATCCCGCACATTGATATCTACACCATGGTCGAGCAGTAGCTTTGCAACCTTGAAGCCTCCGTGGAACGATGCCAGATGGACTGGAGTCGAGTGCTTTGTATTAGCCTCAGTGTCCACGTCTGCACCGTGCTCCAGTAAATACCGCACGACGTCGAAATATGTATCATCAAATGTCCCATCTACACCACGAAAGGTTGGGTGGAGGGGTGTCCGACCGCTCGAATCTCGCGCATCGATGTTCGCACCCCGATCAACGAGTATACGAGTTACCTCGAGGAATCCACGGTCCACTGCCATGTGCAGTGGACTCCGGTCTTCGATGCCCCGAACATCCACATCTACGCAGTGTCCGAGTAGCAGCAGTGCCACATCGGCATGACCGTTATGCAACGATGCGTGCAATGGAATGCCGTATGGGCCCCTGACGCTGAGATCCTCTGGTCGCGTTGAAATGAGGTAATCTACCATGCCACGGAATCCAAATCCCGCAACGTGGTACAGGGGAGATGCTTCTGGTCGTTTCAGGGGCTCTTTGAAATTGCCTTTGCGAACCCACAACCATGTAGCAAAACTGGGCTTGTCCGCATCAAGGAGGTCGTCGATCCCGTCCCGTATGTGTGCAAAAACGTTCCCAAACTCGGCATGGTCCCCAAAGTATTGAGAGGCATACCGAGCTAGAGGAAATTCATCCAGCCTGCCCTCGTTGATGTTGGAGTCCAAATGGAGTAGGACACTGAGACAAGCTTGCGCCATGATCGTATGCGATGGCTCGAGGAGGATATGACAATCACGAGCGGCGACAATTGTGGAAGTGGCAAGTCGATCCGAGATTAAGAATTCTTTGACCGAGAAATGCGAAAATTGAACCACTTGGGAATCATCATTCCCGACAACGACAACGGTGATCAAACTGGAACATGCGGATAGTACAGCTTGTTCTTGATCCTCCCACCGCAAATCTTCATTTAACTTTGGGATCCCTCCCGTCGCATCGAAGTCAACTGCGAGGATTTCTGCAAGCTCCTCAACACGAAGTGGGCGAACGGCAACGGTGAGGCACTGAAGGAGCCGATGAGCATGTACTCGGTTTGACTTTGGGATTTCTTGCAGTATCCGCTCGTATGTCCCATCCAATGTTTCTGGCAATTCTGCCAGAATGCGCCACACACTCGGTGGGAAACATTGCCGCAAAAGTTCCAGTTGGCAATAGACCCAACGAAACCTGAGTGAGAGCATTAGAAAAGATCTCACAAACCACTGGGTTCTTACATGCCATTGGCTTTCTCTGAAAGCGTCTCAATGACCAATTTCTTGTCATGATCCCGCCACCTCTTCATGTCTTCGTCCGAGTAAACTACGGAGGTGACAAAGTTAATGATATCTTGCTTTTGACCCCTCTCATCATGAAGTGATATCCGGTTAGATGTCAAAGTCTCAAAGGGTGTCCGAATGTCGATCTCCGGACGACTTGTAACGCAGAGGTGCAAATTAGGAAGATTCAATTCCACGAGCTGCTTCAGAAGTGATAAGACCTTTTGACGCGATGAAGGAATTCCTGTCGTTTTAGGACATTCATCGAGTGCGTCGATGATAAGATAGACAGGGACTCGGCCTGGTACAATGAGTATGTCTTTGAGGCATTGTGTAAGTGTGCTGTCACTGGGCTGTTGGGAGCCAGATTGGTGGGATGAATGATAGGCAAAGAGAATGTCGCAAAAATATGTGGATTGGTGGCTGAGTTGAACGAGGAGAGAGGTGAGTAGGGCGCGGACATCTTGCTTTCCCTTTTCCTTGAAATCGAAGAAAAAATAGGCTATATGAGCGGATTCTGCGTCGCAGACAGACTTGATGTCCTGGATAATTGACGAGCTATTAAATCGTCAATAATGAAGGTCATGATGAGTCCAGAACGGAAGAGACAAGCCTGAGGACACTCTTTCCAGAACCGGCTAAGGAGATAGAATTCTGTTAGCAAAGGCGAAGCGGCTGAAGGAGAGAGAAGTACGTTTTCCGTAGAGCCACATCAATGATCCAGACGCTTTCCAATCTGTGAAGGTACTGCCTTGAATGAACCACAAGGCAGTGCCTTCGTGGTGAGCATCGCATGCAGCGTTGTAATTTACAGACGGATCTGGGGGAGAGAGCCAAATTCGAAGGTCCTGTCGGATCTGGTTCCCTGTGAGAACGATTGAGTCGTTTCAATCAACAAAGTGGCCCTAAGCAATCACTAACTCTTTTGACCGTCTGCAACTTGTTTCATCTCATCTCTTATTTTTTCACCGCCTAGTCAGCTAGACTTGAGTGACATGCGTAATCTGGTTGAGAGTGAGTTGCACACCGTCGATGACGAGATCCATCTTATCGTCCACGTCCCGCACTCTCTCGACGACTCCTTGCACCTTGTCGTCGACGCCCTGTACCTTATCGTCTACGATTTGCACTTTATCCTCGACGGCCTGCACTTTGTGGTCAACGGCGTGTACCGTATCATCGACAGCCTGCACTTTCTCATCGACCTCGTGAGTAGCCTTCAGACCCTGCGCAGTAGCCATCTGAACTTCGTCTTGTGTCAGTCGATCCAGTCGACCCAACGCGTCCTCGATGTCAGTCCTCCCAACAAGCTTCTTCACGTATTTCCCTAGGTAAAGGGTAAGTCAACATGGACGAGTCACACTGCCAGGAATCAACTCACTCGCTCTGCTCTGCTTAATTTCCGTTGTCGCGATAGAAAGAATCGAAAGCACCTCGACCATGATTTTGACAATTATGTCTGTCATCCCCGCGGTTGGAGGCACTTCGACATAGGTCTCCAATCTTCTGAAGAAGTTTTCTATGCGTCCGAAGACTGCAGTGAGTGCGCCCTGGTCATCAGAAACGGCCTTAGCCGCCTAGGAGAGTTTAGAGTCATGAAAAGCCCCGGAATAGGTTAAATGAAAACTAAAATACTCACAGAGAGAAGGACACCAATTCCAGTGAAGATCACTGCAGCTGGTTGGGACACCTGTATGTCAATCAACTATCAGATCCGGAACGACTTCATCCCTGAGCTCTTTGAGACGTACCAGGCCGATACCGCCTCCAATGACTCCAGAAAACGTGCAGAGGACATTGACGGTGGGATTGAGCCACTTCGTCAATTTGTCATCGGTCCCACGAGATTGGTCGAAACCGGGAATTTGTTCGTAAAGTATGCTGAGGATGGCATCTGGGGAATCACAGTTCTGGAGTTTGTCGAGGAGTGGTTGGGAACGGAGATCTTTCTTTGTCTTCTTCTTGTAAGCTTCGATGGCGTTGTCGAAGATGGATTGATAGTTCGAGGATGATGTGGTTGCAGTGGGGGTGCGGGACATGTTGCTCGGGATTGAGGGTTGATAAGAAGTGTCTTTGAGAAAGCGGATGGAGAAAAGAACGGGCTGTATGATGGGACTGATACAGAAAACACGTTGCAGGTGACCTGGTCTGTGCGTATTCTGATTATGAACCGATAGACGCCCAACATAACCGTGACCTTCAGGGCGATATGCTGTATGTGTCGAGTCGTTTGAGTATTTATTATTTCGGTGCATAGCCCATGCAGGAGTCCTTTGTAGTGAAGAGAGAGCATCTCAATATTAATCGCAGATCTAACCTTAGATCGAATAGAAGGAAATCGCGCTCAGCAAACATAACAGAATCTGGACAGTAAGTGCTTCTCAGGTGACAATCGTAAGTAAATGCCAAGGTGACACTAGGGAGACTGGCAGTTGTGATGATAAAGTAACGGCCTGAGATCATTTTCCGTTCTGCGTCTTTCGGACAAACTAAAGGTAACCGTATATTTCTAGTCCAAAGATCGATTACAGAAACAAAAGAATCTGATCGACTTATTCTGTCGAGTCTGACAGATCTGACCCCTTACCATTGATTGAGTCAAATGTCACAAATTTCAACCTTCTTGGCAAGTTATGATGTGCGACCCGGAAAACCCTTACCACGTTACATCCAAAGTCTCGATCGTTGAAACTAGGGTGTGAGTGCCAGGAAGGGAGATCATCCAGGTTCTACACCAACAAATCACCTACATTGCCACTAGTGCGGCGTGGTGGAAGAGGACTAATTTCACTCATCGTACAGTACCGCATACCACCATGCCTAAGCCGCGGTGCATCCATCGCCGGAGCGCCGAAGTCAACTGGTCCTCCGCACGGCAATCGCCAGCCGCAGCGCAATCTAGCACAGACGGCCATATGTCTCTGGCGCGAGTTGCTCCGTCGCCTTCCCCAGGACATCGTGCTGGCGTGCTGCCTGGCACGGTTCCATAGCGAGCGCGACCTGCACTGAGGCGAGTCGAGTGTGCAACATGGATGTCATTGCCATGTGGCGCGCGGCGAGGGACCGAAGTGCCCATTGTGGCATGTCCACCGTTGTGTGGGAGAGAGGAACGGCGTATTGGTGGGAAAGAAAGGTGAGAGAGAGGAAATTGGACGTACAGGTAGCAAGAGACCATCTTGGCGGCGGCGTTGTCACTGTGCTTGAGTAGTTCGAGTTCGGCAAGTCCATCACCGTTGCAAACCGCACGGTGCAGCATGGGAATGACACAGTAGCAAGGCGGGTGCGATGATAGGGCGATAACAAATTATGACGAGGGGGCGAAGATGTAGGTGTCACTGGGTAGTAAGAGGAATGGGTGACGATGCAGGTGGTGATGGGGCGATAACACTTTGGGTGAGCAGTGAAAGCAGCAACGAGGCGTGACTAAAGGGGTGACACGGTCAACAACATGGTGACACACAAAGGTAGGAGGGAGGGGAGACAAACCGATGACGTGGATGATAACCACGAATGACAGCAACAAAGGTGATGGGGATAGCAGCACGGCGACATTGATGACGGCAGTAGCGTTGGGGGCGACAATAATATTTGCGGTGGTGAGAGCGGTGGTGATGATGGTGCCATTGTGATGACAGCAGTGGTGGTAGCAAAAGACAAAACCGCAGCAACAACGAGAACAAAATAGAAAGCAAGAGGGCAAGGGAACTCGCCAATTGAGAAGGTACAGGTCAGGTCACTGTCGGAAGGTAAGTGTGGCAAGTGGGGAGCACTCAGTGACTATAGAGAGCACACTGGCAAAAGCAGGGACAGCCAGGATACCCAATGGATATACATTGATGGTGGGACAGTCGATGGTGATGTTGGTAAACTTGGGCAAGCCGTGAAGCGTGGTGCGTTGTAAAGAGGAACAAAATGTATGGAATCGCGTTTCAAAACTGGGGAGTTTGTGTGAAATGATTGCTGGGTCGAGTAAGAGGGTGTTTGCATATGTGGGGGATTTTCAAGCATGTATCAGTGAGTGAGGAAGACGTATGCGGGTGGCAGGGAAGTACTGTACAGTATACGTATGGGTAGGCCATGATGCATGATATGTCATCACAGGATGGCGGGAAGACTGGGCACGTGGGATGTTTGTGAGCGCTTACTCAAAAGAGAAATTTTTGCTAGCCCGCTTAGCGACGAGCCCAATGGCTTGTGGAACTGTCATCACAACTGCCGCACGATGTCCTGTGCGACCACAGAATATGCCAAGAAATTTCAACCATGGTTCAATTCTAAGGAAAGCCGCCAGGGACAGTCGAAAGCCGGGAGTACAGAACGCCTCAAGACCGTCATGGGCAGCGTGGTCCGGAATATCTTCGAACAGATAAAATCAACAAGTGAGTGCCACAGGCAAAATTGTTGTTATGGATAGTAATGATGGTGTGACTCCGATCTGAAGGCTGAACGAAGACAACATGTGCTCCTGTGCATATATCACTCTTAAATCCGAGGAACTGGTCGTCAGGTTCAGCTGCGAGACCTGCGGAGAGGGCTATGGCAAGAGCAGCAGCAGCCCAGAAAGCGTCCGCTCGGGCTGGACCAGCGACGCAACCTAAGGCCAGAAATGTATCCGCAGCTCCACCTGCTATCAAGCCATCCCCACCCTTTCCAAGCAAGGGCAAGCCCGCGCGAGGTGACAAGCAGCAACTCAAACCACTGTTGACGTTACCCGGCCAAGCCTCATCCGCTACTCCTTCATCTTTGGGTCCCCCCACTGGCACCGACCCCGATAGCCCCAATACGCCGGCTTCCGCATCTACACTTGCGCCGACGAGCTCTGACTGATCTGGAAGACGGTCGCGATCCGTGCTTGGACTCGCATCAAGGTAGTTCGAGGCGACCCTGAGTGGTGCTGGCGTCACCAAGGGCGGAAGCATGCGGGAATGCACAGCCGAAAAGAAGAAGGGGAGAGAGAAGGAGAAGGAGCCCGGCAGAGATAGGCCATCAAGCTCGAGGAGAGAGCGCAGAGGAAGGAGGAAGGAGGACGACACGCGGCGCGGTTGCAGCTCCACAGCCTGTTGTCTTGCCCGCTCCTACGATCCTCCAGCGCGAGGCCAAGTATGCCCCACCACGCCCGTTAAAACAAGCAACACCAACAGAGGCTCAATCGGGCACTACGGCTTCGGGTGATTCTGGCTCATCACCTCCGCGGGTCGCCACCATCGGAGATGGGGCAGAGATAGAGGTGGAAATACTGGCAGGGGAGGAGCACCACTTGCGCCTGCAGATCCGTGAGGCAAGCGCGACGTCTTCATCGATGTGCGCTTAAAATACCTCTTTCTCCAAGCGAACATGACACCTCATTCTCACAGGAGGATGTTACGCGGGCCTGTCTATCGTTAGGCAAAGTACATGTTATTTCTTGGCCATTCTATTTCTAGCTCCCTTGTCAAGGTTTCCCGCTTAAATGTAGTCATGCTCCGGTCAGGACGATCCCGGTGTAACACCCTGGCAGCCTACTCTGATGGAATAGAGCTCAGATCTTTGCATGTTAATCTTTAGAGTTGGGGGGCTACAAACCAGAAGTTATTCATATATACGACTGTAAAATACGATAAAATGAGACGGGTTTATTCAGGCACTCTTAAGAAGACCGTGATTTTGATGTGGTTTAGGGCGGCAGTATGTATGGTGTGTTGTGAAGATGGAGGAACACATTCATCTACTATTGCTTGTTCCATCGCTGCCCAACACACTAACATATAATCTCCTTGAGGCGCTAGTGTGACGTGCCCTCCTCCACCCTTGACGTCATCAGAGCGATCGCGCCGGGAACGCCGCGAACGGTAAACGCCGCACCTGTCCCGCCGAGGGAACCGTCGGCGTCGGGCTCGCTGATGCGACTGTGGCAGTTGTGACTGCTAAGCTCGAGGCATTTGGACTCCGAACGGAAAGCGTTGGAGAGCACGGGCTCGAAACGTCACTACGGGCGGGCCTGACAGAGGGCATTCGCGGACCGAGGTACTACCGCGGGGACTCGAGCGGGGGAGGGAAGCGCTATGGAATCTTGAAGGAGGGCCTGTTGGGGCCGAGAAGAGTGATGCGGTATCATTGCCCGCCACAAAATGTACCCGGCCGTATGCAAATCACGTCAGCCAAGTTGGACCCACGACATATACCATAAACGCACCTGTTACCGTCGTCCCGAGCTGCATTCGGAAGTCGTGAGTCGTCGCCATCACCATTGTCTTCGTTGTCTTGAGCTGAGAGGGCGCCGTCTTGGAAGAAAAAAGCTCATCATGGGGCTACAACCCTTGAGCAGGAACCGGAGTAAGGGCTAATTCCGAAGGTCTGGCCTTTGTTTCTTTTGAGAATCAACCAAGTGAGGCTTACCACCTTCCAAATCTGGCTAGCTCACCAAACCACGCGATTGACAGTATCCTACTGTGCTGTACAGACGACGCACTCACCCAACGGCTTATCATATATCCGATTTTGAAACCGCCTTTCGATGGCCTGCGCAACCGCCAAACCTGCCAAGTCAACCCCGTTCCAAGGCAAAGAAAAGCACCAGAGACAGTCCAAAGCCGCCACCTAATTCAGAACGTCTCAAGACCGTCGTGCGCAGGTTGCCCCCGAACCAGCCCGAACAGATCCTTTGGCTGTCCGTGCAGACATGGTCACCGATAAAACTGTAATTTGGAAGGAGTTTTATCCTGGCAAAGTAAAGAGGAAGTGAGTACTTCTGAGAAAATTATTGAGATTTGATGGGCATTCGAGGATATCATTGATGGTGCGACTCGGATCTGAAGGCTGAACGAGGAGGACGTGTACTCCTGTACATACATCACTTTCAGGACAGAGGAATTAGTTGCGAAGTTCAGCCGCGAGTACGATGAGCATATATTCAAAGACAAAGCAGGTCTGTCTTTTCGTCATCTTTTTCCGTGCTTGGGCTCAAGATGTCGCGATCTGGTTTGACCCACAAAGAGTTGACAGTAGAAACGCGACCATCGATCAAGGTACGTCGTCATTTCCTTGAAGCCTCTCTCACCTAATCATCTGAATCAGATGAGGAGTACATCGCATTTCTACAGTCTCTAGAGGCTCCTTCAACCAAGCCTCACGACGCTGACCAGCTCATCGAGATGCTAGGTCCGTCCCATCACGCGTATATTTCACACATCATTTCGCTCACACGATTCTAGTCGCCTCTACTGAACGTCCTGCCATGCCGACTTCCACACCTTTATTGGACGCCCTCAAGGCCGAGAAATCTGCGCAACGGGATAAAGAGGCGATCCAAAGGAACCATCCTCACTACAAGGACGCGGCCCAGGCATCCAAGAAGGACGAATCCAAAAAGAAGGCCGCCGCCGCCGCTGCTGCTGCTGCCTCCAGTGCTGCTTCCGAGGCTAAACAAGGTGGCGAGCTGAGCGAATCGCTTGGGAAACGAGCCGCGAAGAGAGCTGCGGCTGCGGCTATGGCCGCCCAGAAGGCGTCCGCTCAGTCTGGACCTAAGGCCGGCAACGCACCCGCTTCCCAACCTGCCGCCAAGCCATCGCCGTCTTCTCCCAACAGAGGCAAGTCTGGACGAGGCGGCAAGCATCAACCCAATCCACCGTCCACGTCAGCAGGTCAAGCCGCCGCATCGACGGCCCCCTCATCTTCGAATCCTCCCACAGACACTGGTGCCTCGATTACGCCCGCACCTGCACCTTCCATTGCGCCTGCGAGCTCTGACGGCCCTGGAAGACGGTCGCGGCCGGTGCTTGAACTCGCGTCGAGGCAGTTCGAGGCGGCTTTGAGTGGTGCTGGTGTCACGAAAGGCGGCAACAGGCGAGAGCGCGCAGCCGAAAAGGAGAAGGAGAAAGAGAAAGAGAAGGAAAGGGAGCCCGCGAAGGATGGTGGCTCTAGCTCGAAGAGGGAGGGCGGGGGTAGGAGGAAGGAGGACGACGGACGGGCACGGGGCGGGCCTGCTACAGCTCCGCAGCCTGGCGTCTTATCTGCTCCTACGATCCTCCAGCGCGAGGCCAAGCAGGCCCCACCACGCGCGTCACAGCAAGGCCCGCCAGCTGACGCTACGTCGGGCTCCAAAGCGTCGGTCGATGTCAACCCACCCACCTCCACGAGTCGCGGCCATGGGAGACGGGGCAGAGGAAGAGGCAGAGGTGGAAATAGAGGAGGAGCACCGCCGCCTACGGATTCGTGAGGCACGCGCGCCATCTTCATCAAGGTGTGCTTTTAAGAACACCTCATTCTAGTCGAGGACAATGCTAAATGTTTGCAGGAGGATGTCACACTTACATGTCTGTCTTAGGCGATGTATTACTTGTCCCCGTCGTTCTATCTCTGGAACTCCTGTCGAGATTCCCACTTGAGTTGTTGTTCTGTCCGCCACCAGGCATCTGTCGCTACTACTGTAACGTCTTAGCAACACCCAGTTGAAACTCAGCCTAGATCTTTGCAGGCTAATCCATTGGTGAAGGGGGATACAAACCAGAAGTTATTCGATTATAGGACTGTAAAATACAACAAAATTGGATGGGATGGTTAGGTACTCTACAGAAGACCTGTACCGCGATAAATGTCACATCTTCTGCTCACTATGCAAATGCTCCGACAACAGCTGTGTGATCACCCAGTGACCGTTCGCCGACGCAACTTCGGAGGGGGTCTGACCCTGGTTGTTCTGGAGATGGACACTTGCGCCATGCTCGAGCAGTAGCTGGGTGGCTTTGGCGCTGCCATATTGTGATGCCACATGAAGCGGAGTCGACTTGGCGTTATCCGACGCATCAACGTCCGCGCCATGCTTAAATAAGAGCTGTACCGTATCAATGTAATAAGCCCAGGCGTCATCATTGACTCTGACCAATACTCCGTGCAGTGGTGTCTGTCCCTCTTGGTTCCGCGTATTGATATTTGCACCACGTTCGAGTAGCAGCTGTGCCACCTCGATGTTTCCGTGGTATGATGCCCTATGTAGAAGAGTCGAGTGGCTGTCATCAACTGCGTCGACATCTGCACCGCGCTCTAGGAAGAACCGTATGGTATCAATATCATACGGCAATGTGTTCCTCAACACGGCCAATAGCAGGTGTTGCGGTGTCTGGTCCTCGTTGTTCCGCACATGGGTATTCGCACCATGTTCGAGCAGCATGCGTGCAACCTTGGCGTTGCCACATTGTAATGCAACATGCAGCGGGGTTGAGTCTTTGTTATTCAGTGCGTCAACGACGGCGCCATGCTCGAGCAGCACGCGTGCGGCCCCACCGTCGCCATGTTGTGATATAAAATGCAGTGGGGTCGAATGGTTGTTATTGAGTGCATGAACGTCCGCACCATGCTCGAGCAGTAGATGTGCAGCATCGGCGTTGCCACTTTGTGACGCAAAATGCAGTGGGGTCGAGTGGTTTCCATCCAGTGCGTGAACGTCAGCCCCATGCTTGAGGAGTAGCCCGGTGGCTTTGGTACCGCCAGACGGTAACACCACATGAAGCGGAGTCGCACGGTTGTTATCCAATGCATGGACGTCGGCGCCATGCTCCAGCAAGAATCGTACGGTATCAAAATAATAATCACCTAAACGGTCGTGCATACCCACTAATGTCCCGTGTAATGGTGTCCGACCATTCTTGTCCCGAACATTGATATCTGCACCGTGGTCAAGCAGCAGCTGTGCGACCTTGAAACCTCCCCAGTATGATGCCAGATGTAGCGGGGTCGAATGCTCCGTCTCAGCCTGAGCGCCCACGTCCGCATCATGCTCTAGTAAATACCGAACCACGTCGAAATATATATCATCGAATGGGACCCCGAGTTCTCCAGAACGTGTCAGGTGTAGTGAAGTTTGGCCGCTCGAATCTCGCGCATTGATTCTCGCGCCCCGCTCAACGAGTATGCGGGTAACCTCAAGGAGTCCACGGCCCGCTGCCATGTGTAGTGGAGTCCGGTCATCAATGCCCCGAACATCCACGTCTACGCAGTGCCCGAGTAGCAACAGTGACACATCGGCATGGCCTTTATCCAACGACGCGTGCAATGGAATGCCGTGGTGGCCCCTGATGTTGAGATCCTCCGGTCGCTTTGAAATGAGGTAATCCACCATGGCACGGAATCCAAATCCCGCAACGTGATACAGGGGAGATGCTTCTGGTCGTGTCAGGGGTTCATCGAAATCTCCTTTGCGTACCCACAACCATGCGGAAAAATGGGGCTTGTCTGCGTCAAGTAGGTCCTTGATCCCGTCCCGTATGTGTGCAAAGACGTCCCCAAACTCAGTATGGTCCCCAAAGTGTTGAGAAGCATAACGAGCTAGAGGAAAGTACTTGAGGCCGTCTTCGTTGATATTGGAGTCCAAACGAAGTAAGACACTGAGGCAAGCTTGAGCCATGATCGTATGCGATGGCTCGAGAAGGATGTGATGATAATGGGAGGCCTCAACTGTCGAAGTGGCAAGCCGATCCGAAGTCAAGAATTCTTTGACCGAGAAATGAGAAAATTGAACCACTCGCGAAGAATCGTCCTCGACAACGGCGATCAAACTGGAACATGCCGATAGTACTGCTTGCTCTTGATCTTCCCACCGCAAATCTTCATTCAGTTTCGGAATCCCCCCCATTGCGCAAAAGTCAACTGCGAGGACTTCCGCAAGCTCCTCCACACGAAGTGGCCGAATAGCAACGGTGAGGCACTGCAAGAGCCGATGCGCATGCAATCGGTTCGACTTGGGAATCTCCTGCAGTATCCGCCCATACGTCTCGTCTAATGTTTCGGGCAATTCGTTGAGAATGGGTCGTACACTCGGTGGAAGACAGGGTCGTAAAGTTTCCAGTTGGCAAAAGACCCAACGAAACCTGAGTGAGATTGTGAGAAACCACGCCTGAGCACGAAATTATGGCCTTACATCCCATCAGCTTTCTCTGTGAGCGTCTCAACCACCAACGTTTTGTCCTCATTTCGCCATCTCCTCATGTTTCTGTCTGAGTAAACAACCGACCTCACGTAGTCTTCGATATCTTTCTTTTGCCCGCTTTGCTCGTGAAGAGATATACACTTAGTTGTCAAAGGTTCGAGGGACGCCCGAATATCAACTTCAGGACGACTGGTTACGCATAGACGCAAATACGGAAGATTCAACTTGACGATCTTCTCGATAAGCTCCAACACCTTTTCGCGTGGCGGCGGAAGCTTGGTTGTATTGGGACATTCGTCCAGGGCATCAATAATGAGAAATATTGGGACGGGTGCTGATGCTTTGAGCATGTTTTCGAGACATTGTATGAGAGTGCGGTCACTGGGTTGTTGGGAGCCAGATTGGTGGGATGAATGGTAGGCGAAGAGAATGTCGCAAAAAGATGTGGATTGGTGGCTGAGTTGAACGAGGAAAGAGGAAAGTAGGCCACGGACACCCTGCTTTCGCTTGTCCTTGAAATCGAAGAAGAAATAGGCGATATGAGCAGATCTTGCGTCGCAGACGGACTTAATATCCTGGATAATGGACGAGCTATTGGATCGTCAATACTAAATTATAATGAGTCTGGGACGGAAGAGACGAACCTGAGCACACTCTTTCCAGAACCGGCTAGGGAGATAGAAGTCTGTTAGCAAAAGCAAAGCCGCTGAAGGGGAGAGTAGTACGTTTTCCGTAGAGCCACAACAGCGATCCAGACGCTTTCCAATCTGTGAAGGTGCTGCCTTGAATGAACCACAGGGCAGTGCCTTCGTGGTGAGCGTCGCTTGCAGTGTTGTAATTTATAGACGGATCTGGGGGAGAGAGCCAAATTCGAAGGTCTTGTCGAATCTGGGTCCCTGTGAGAATGATTGAGTCGTTCGTTTCAACCAACAAAGTGACCCTAAGCAAGCACTAACTCTTTTGATCGTCTGCAACTTGTTTTATCTCTTCTCTTATTTTTTCACCGCCTAGACAGCTAGACTTTAGTGACATGCGTAATCTGGTTGAGAGTGAGTTGCACACCGTCGATGACGAGATCCATCTTATCGTCCACGTCCCGCACTCTCTCGTCGACTCCTTGCACCTTGTCGTCCATGTCCTTCACTCTATTGTCCACTCCTTGTACCTTGTCGTCGACGCCCTGTACCTTATCGTCTACGCCCTGTACCCTATCGTCTACGCCCTGTACCTTATCGTCTACGATTTGCACTTTATCCTCGACGGTCTGCACTTTGTTGTCAACGGCGTGTACCGTATCATCGACAGCCTGCACTTTATTGTCGATAGACTGCGCTTTGTCGTCGATAGCTTGCACTTTCTCATCGACCTTGTGAGTAGCCTTCAGACCCTGCGCAGTAGCCATCTGAACTTCGTCTTGTGTCAGTCGATCCAGTCGACCCAACGCGTCCTCGATGTCAGTCCTCCCAACAAGCTTCTTCACGTATTTCCCTAAGCAACCGTAAGTCAACATGGACGATTCATACTGCCAGGAATCAACTCACTCGCTCTGCTCTGTTTTATTTCCCTTGTCGCGATCGAAAGAATGGAAAGCACCTCGACCATGATTTTGACTATTATGTCTGTCATCCCCGTGGTTGGCGGCAATTCGACATAGGTCTCCAATCTTCTGAAGAAGTTTTCTATGCGTCCGAAGACTGCAGTGAGTGAGCCCTGGTCATCAGAAACGGCCTTAGCCGCCTAGGAGAGTTTGGAGTCATGATAAGCCCCAGAATAGATTGAATGAAAACAAAAATACCCACAGAGAGAAGGACGCCAATTCCGGTGAAGATCACTGCAGCTGGTTGGGACACCTGTTTGCCAATCAAATATCAGATCCGGAAGGACATCATCCCTGAGCTCCTTGGGACTTGCCAGGCCAATACCGCCTCCAATGACTCCAGAAAACGTGCAGAGGACATTGACGGTGGGATTGAGCCACTTCGTTAATTTGTCATCAGTCCCACGAGATTGGTCGAAACCGGGAATTTGTTCGTAAAGTATGCTGAGGACGGCATCTGGAGAATGACAGTTCTGGAGTTTGTCGAGGAGTGGATGGGAACGGAGATCTTTCTTGGTCTTCTTCTTGTAAGCTTCGATGGCGTTGTCGAAGATGGATTGATAGTTCGAGGATGAGGTGGTTGCAGTGGGGGTGTGGGACATGTTGTTCGGGATTGAGGGTTGATGAGAAATGACTTCGAAAAAGCGGATGGAGACGAGAACGGGCTGTACTGATGGGACTGATAAAGAAACACGTTGCAGGTGTGACCTGGTCTGTGCGTATTCTGATTATGGGCCGATAGGCGCTCAACATAACCTTCAGAGCGGTATGGTGTATGTGTCGAGTCGGTTTGAGAGTATTTATTATTTCGGCGCATAGCCCATGTGGGAGTCCGTTGTAGTGAAGAGAGAGCATCTTAATAGCAGACCTGATAATAGATCGAGTAGAAGGGACTCGCGCTCAGCAAACATGATACAATACAATCTGGACTGTAAGGGCTTCTCAGTGACAATCGTAAGTAAATGCCAAAGGTGACACTAGGGAGACTGGCAGTTGTGGTGATGGAGGAACAGCCTGAGGTCATTGTCCGGTCTGCGTCCTTTCGGACGAACTAAAGGTAACCAGTATATTTCTGGTCCGAAGATGGATTACAGAAACAAAACAATTCATCGGGACTTACTCTTGTCGAATCTGACCCTTTCCATTGATGAGGTCAAATGACACAAATTTCATCCTTCTTGGCGAGTTATGATATGCGACTCGGAAAACCCTTACCACGTTACATCCAAGTCTCGACCGTTGAAACTAGGGTGTTGAGTGCCAGGAGCGGACATTATCCAGGTTCTACACCAACAAATCACCTGCAGTGCCACCAGTTCGACATGGTGGAAGAGGGATAATTTCAGTCAGCGTACAGGACCGCATACTACCATGCCTAAGCCGCTGTGCATCCGTCGCTGGAGCGCCGAAGTCAACTGGTCCTCCCGCACGACAATCGCCAGCCGCAGCACAATCTAGCACAGATGGCCATACGTCTCTCGCGCGAGTTGCTCCGTCGCCTTGCCCAGGACGTCGCGCTGGCGAGCCGACTAGCACCGTTCCATAGCGAGCGCGGCCCGCACTGAGGCAAGTCGAGTGTGCAACGTGGATGCCATTGCCATGTGGCGCGCGGCGAGGGACCGAAGTGCCCATTGTGGCATGTCCGCCGTTGTCTGTGAGAATTTCCTGAGAAACGTGGAGAGAGAGGAAGCGCGTAGTAGTGGAAAAGAAAGGTGTGTGGGAGGAATTTGGACGTACATGTAGCAAGAGTCCACCTTGGCGGTAGCGTTGTCATTGTGCTTGGGTAGTTCGAGCTTGGCAAGTCCATCGCCGTTGCAACCGCCGTCGCTTCGCCATGCTGCACGGAGTAGCATGGGAATGACACAATAGCAATGCGGGTGCGATGACGGGGCGATCCAAAGTATGACGAGGGGGAGAAGACGCAGGTGTCACTGGGTAGTGAGCGGAACGGGTGACGATGCAGGTGGTGATGGGGCGACAACACTTCGGGCGAGCAGCGAAAGCAGCAAAAAGGTGTGACGAGAGAGGTGATACGGTCAACAACATGATGGTACACAAAAGTGAAAGGGAGGGGAGACAAACCGATGACGTGGATGATAACCATGGATGACAGCAATGGAGGTGATGGGGATGATAGCAGCACGGCGACACTGACGACTGCAGCAGCGTTAGTGGCGACAACTACAATGATGGTGGTAAGAGGGGTGGTGGTGATGGTGCCATAGTGGTGACAGCAGTGGTGGTAGCAAGGACAACAACGCAGCAATAATGAGAATAGGATAGAAAGAAAGAGAGCAAGGGAACTCACCAACTGAGAAGGTACAAGTCAGTTCGCTGTCGGAAGGTAAGTGTGACAATAAGTGGAGAGCACTCACCGACTATAGAGCACACTGGCAGAAGCAGGGACAAGTCAGGATACTCAATGGATAGGCATTGACGGTGGGATAGTCGAAGGTAATGCTGATAAACTTGGGCAAGTAGTGAAGCGTGGTGCGTTGTAGAGAGGAATAAAATGTATGGAATCGCGTTTCACAACTGGGTGGCCTGTGTGAAAGGATTGTTGCGTCGGGCAAGAGGGTGTTTGCGTATGTGGGGGGTTGTCAAGCATGTATAAGTGAGTGAAGAAGATGTATTTGGGTGGCGGGGAAGTATGAGCAGGCCATGGTGTGTTACCACTAGCACAGCGAGGATGGCTACGATAGCACAACGGTGGTGAGAGTAAATTGAGCACGTGGCAGGTCAAGCCTGTGGGCGCTTACTCCCCAAAAAATTTATCGGTCACGCTCACAGAAAAGGACCCCTTCGTGGCGTGATGGTGCATCGCCCTCCCCCATCAGCGCACGACTATATCTGATTATGTCGTGTGTACAGTTCATAGCCCCGTTCTCTACAAGCGCAATGCCCCTTTAAAGGGTCCGAAAAGGAAGATGTTTTGTGATTTTGATGTGGCTTCAACAGGCAGCATGTGTGGCGTATGTTCTGAAGATGGAGTAAAATATTCATTTCCTAGTTGCTTGTTCCACCGCCGCCCAACACCCCCACACACAATCACCTTGAGGCGCCGCCCTCGTAAGACATGCCGTCCTCCCACCTGAAGCCGTCAGAGCGACCGCGCCGCCTACCATGGAGTGATGGAACGCCTTCAACCGCAGACGCCACACCTGTCCCCGCCGAGGGTACCGTCAGCCTCGAGCTCGCTGGTGCGACTGCATCAGTCGCGACCCCCGAGACCGAGGCGTTGGGACAACGGATGGAAAGCGTTGGGGGGCAAGGGCTCGAATCGTCGCTACGAGCGGGCCCGACGAGGGTATTCGCGGACCGACGTGCTACCGCGGGGACTTGAGCGGGGGAGGGAGGCGCTGTAGAAACTTGAAGGAGAGCCACCTAGGGAGGGCCTTTTGAGGCCGAGAAGAGCGACACGGTGGATCGTCGCCCGCCACAAAATGTACCTGGCAGCATGCAAATCAAGTCAGCCGAGCAGGACCCACGACATATTTCATAAACGCACCTTTTCCTACGAACCGTCGTCCCGAGCTGCCTTCAAAGTCGTGAGTCATTGTCATTGTCATCGTCCTCGTTGTCTTGAGCTGAGAGGGCGCTGTCTTGGAAGAAAAAAGCGCATCACGGGGCTAGAACCCTTGAGCAGAAACCGGGGTAAGGGCTAATTCCGATGCCGATGATCGTCGGATCTGGTTCCCTGTGAGCCATTTTTATTTCTGCTTTCCACTTTCCAAATCTGGCTAGCTCACCAGGCCAAAATTCCCTTCCCAGCGGTTGACAGTATCATCCTTACCGTGTAACCGACTTTGCAACTGCCTCCTGATGCCTAGTGCAACTGCCAAGAAAGCTCAATCCCGGTCCAAAGCCAAGGAAAGCGCCAGGGACAGTCCAAAGCCTCCAGCTAGCTCTGAACCCCTCAAGACCGTCGTGCGGGGGTTGCCCCCGAACCTCCCCGAACAGATTCTTTAGCAGTCCGTGCAAACCTAGGTCACTGATCAAACTGTCATTTGGAAGGAGTTTTATCCTGGAACAGTAAAGAAGAAGTGAGTGCCTCAGACAAAATTACTGCGATTTGGTGGAGCACTAACGCGTATCATTGATGAACACTGCGACTCAGATCTGAAGGCTGAGCAAGGAGAACGTGTACTCCCATGCATACATCGCCTTCAGGACAGATGGATTAGCCGCGAGTATGATGGGCATATATTCAAAGATGAAGCAGGTCTGTCTTTTCACCATCCTTTTTCGGTGCTTGAGCTCAAATATCGCGATCTGGTTTGATGCACAAAAGGAATGAATCACGAGCCGTGGTAGAGTTTGCTCCATATCAAATGCTGGCACTGGAGAAGAAAAAGTAGACAGTAGAAACATGACCATCAGTCAAGGTACGTCGTGGTTTCTTCGACGCATCTCTCACCTAATCATCTAAAACAGATGAAGAATACATTGCGTTTCTGCGGTCTCTGGAAGCTCCCTCAACGAAGCCTCATGATACTGACCAGCTCTTGGAGGTGCTTGGACCGTCCCATCACGCGTATACTCTCAGACATCACTCCGCTCAAACGACTTTAGTTGCCTCTACAGAACGTCCCGCCATCTCAACTTCCACTCCCTTATTGGACGCCCTCAAGGCCGAGAAATGGCCCCAGCGCGACAAAGAGGCGATCCAAAGGAATTCATCCTCACTACAAGGACGCTGCTCTAGTATCCAAGAAGGACAATTCCAAGAAGATGGCCGCGCCGGCCTCCGGTGCTACATCCGTGGCGAAGCAGGGCGGCGTTTCGACCGCACCGCTTGGCAAACGAGTCGCGAAGAGGGCCGCAGCCGCCGTTGCGGCCACCGAGAAGGGTTCCGCTCGGCCTGCCTCCACGAAGCAGCTGAAAACCCGAAAGTGTTCCGCTGCTTCACCTATAGCAAGCCATCTCCGTCCTCTCCGAGCAAAGGTCAAGTCCTAGCAAGGCAGCAAGCATCAACCATCCACGTCACCAGGGCAAGCCACATTGACGGCCCCTTCATCTTCGAGTCCCCCCACAGACTCTGGTACCTCGATTACGTCCGTCCCTGCACCTTCTCTTGCACCTACGAGCTCTGACGGTTCCGGAAGACAGTCGAGGCCGGTGCTTGTACTCGCGTCGAGGCAGTTCGAGATGGCCCTGTGTGGTGCTGGGGTCACGAAAGGCGGCAACAGGAGGGAGCGCGCAGCCGAAAAGGAGAAGGAGAAGAAAAAAGGAAAAGGATCCCGCGAAGGATGGATGGTGGCTCTAGCTCGAAGAGGGAGGGGGTAGGAAGGAGGGTGATGCGCGGGAGCGGCTTAGATCCTCCAGCGCGAGTCCAAGCGGCCCCAACCACGCCCAAGCAAGGCTCGCCAGCAGACGCTACGTCTCCACAGCGTCTGTCGATGTTAACCCGCCCACCTCCCCGAGTCGCGGCCATGCGAGACGAGGCAGAGATGGAAACAGAGGAGGAGCACTGCTGCCGCCTACGGATTCACGAGGCAAGCTCCCCACCTTCATCAAGGTGTGCTTTTAAATATACCTCGTTCTCTAGTCGAGGATGATGCTAAATGTTTGCAGGAGGATGTCACCCTTGCCCGTCTGTCTTAGGCAAAGTTGTACTTGTCCCACTCATTCTCTTTCTGACACCTCTGTCAAGATTCCCGCTTGACTGGTGGCTCTGTCCGCCACCGGGCATCCATCACTGCTACGGTAACACCTTGTCGGGCCCAGTTGAAACAGGGCTCAGATTTTTGCGGGCTAGTCTTTTGGGGAAGTGGGTTACAAACCAGAAGCTATTTGTGTATAGGGATATAAAATACAACAAAGTGAGATGGGATTGTTTCGGTACTCTATAGAAAACCTGTACTGCGACAAATGTTACATCTTCTGCTCACTATGCAAATGCTCCGCCAACCGCCGTGTGACCGCCTCGTGGCCGTTCGCAGACGCGACTTGGGGCTCTAACCCCAGTTGTTCTGGATTGGCACTTGCGCCCCACTCGAGCAGTAGCTGTGTAGCTTTGGCGCTGCCACATTGCGATGCCAAATGGAGTGGAGTCGACTTAGCGTTATCCAATGCATCAACGTCCGCGCCATGCTTGAGTAAGAGCTGTATAGTATCAAGGTAACTAGCCCAGCCACCACTGAGATCAACAAATACTCGGTGCAGCGGTGTCTGTCCCTCTTTGTTCCGCGCATTGGCATTTGCACCATGTTCGAGTAGCAGCTGTGCAACCTTGACGTTTCCGTCATAAGATGCCCTATGTAGGAGAGTCGAGTAGTTGTCGTCAACTGCGTCGACATCTGCACAGCGCTCTAGGAAGAACCGTATGGTATCAATATCATCCGGCCATGTATTCCTCAATACGGCCAGTAGTAGGTGTTGGGGTGTCTGGCCCTCCTTGTTCCGCACATGGGTATTCGCGCCATGTTCGAGCAGGATGCGTGCAACTTTGGCGTTGCCACATTGTGATGCAACCTGCAGCGGGGTTGAGTCTTTGGTATCCCGTGCGTCAATGACGGCACCATGCTCGAGCAGTACGCGTGCGGCCCCAGCGTCGCCATCTTGTGATATAAAATGCAGCGGGGTTGAATGGTTGTTATCGAATGCGTGAACGTCCGCGCCATGCTCGAGCAGTAGACGTGCCGCCTCTGCGTTGCCACTTTGTGAGGCAAAATGCAGCGGGGTCGAGTGGTTGGCATCCAACGCGTAAGCGTCCGCACCATGTTTGCGC
>Ga0307510_10001768_pt1 | contig 24114 bp, 21 predicted proteins | sample 12_EM_MG_FD_207224 | JGI IMG/M metagenome (GOLD analysis project Ga0307510, IMG submission 207224) | Populus trichocarpa ectomycorrhiza microbial communities from riparian zone in the Pacific Northwest, United States - 12_EM | ecosystem: Host-associated > Plants > Roots > Unclassified | place... | reverse complement strand
GGCCCAGCAGGTCCACCGACGCCTTCAGTGCCGCCTCGGGCGGAGTCACCGCCACCGGCACGGGCGCAGGCGCATCGTCCTGGTGGCAGGCAACGAGCAGGCACAGGGCGAGGGCTAAGAGCAGGCGTTGCATGGTGCCCAGCATAAAAAAGAAAACCCCGCGGGTCTGGCCTGCGGGGCTTGCCGGCTCAAGGCCGGAAAGGGAAATGGCCTTACCCGCTTCGCGTTAACGGCTGGCGGTGTCGGCGCGGCTATCTTAATTGCGCGTTAAAATTAAGGCAATAGATAAGATAGAGTCCTTAACCTATTGAATTTGTTTACTTATCGCGAAGCGCATCGATTTTTAGCTTCCGACGCTCCTCGCGGGGCAGCGTGTAGTCGTTGTTGAACACGGCCGGCTCCCACGATCCATAGGTCGGATTGGGGAACACGAACCAGCGCTCGCCGACCCACGCACGATACGGCGCGATGGCTTTCTCGCGGCCTTCAGGGGTGTTGGCAAGCACGGTGACGAAATCGCCCACCTGGTCGCCGAACTGCATCAGTACCCGGTACTTGCTGGCGATCAGTTGGCGGCGACAGCCCTTTTCGGTACCCACCTGCTCGCAATCGGGGACGAATGTTCCCAGGCCCAGGAAGGCCTCGGGGCCAGAGACCGGCAGGCCTGCCTGACGCAGGTTGCGCAAGGTCGGTTCGTCCAGGTCCTTGGCGCGATTGGAGACATAGATCACGGCGATGCCATGGCTGGCCGCCCATTGCGTGAAGGCGACCGCGCCGGGCATGGCGCGAGCCACCGCTTCCTTGCACCAGGCAGCCCAGTCCGCTTCGTTGAATTCCCCACCCCCGCGTATGACGCGCACCTGGTAGGGCGAGTTGTCCAATACGGTTTCATCGATGTCCAGCACCACGGCGGGCTTGAGCTTCTTGCTTAGCGGGGTGGTGCGATCGTCCTTGGGCAGCGCATCCCAGGAGGGATCCTTTAGTGCAAGGGTGAGCTTTTCCTGCGCGTTGCGGAACACTTCCTGGTAGATCAGGTCGTGCTCGGCCGCTCGTTGGCTCCACAGTGCGGCATTGAGATTATCGTCGGCGGGAACGCTGGCAACGGCGGGCTGGGCAACCGGGGCCGGCGCCGGAGGGGCCTTGGGGTCGTGGGAAACGGTGGCGCAGGCGGATAGGGCCAGCGCGCAGCCGAGCACCAGCGGTCGAATCAATGACATGCGTTGGGCGTCCTGCTTGAAGGGCGGGTGATGATCGGGAAAGTTTACGACAGCCGGGTGACTCCCGGCCGCGCCCATGCCACGGCCGCGACACCCGGCCATCGTATAAAGTCACGAACTGGCCCCACCGCACGGACCTGAATGGACAACCTCTCGCGCTCGACCCTGCCCATCCGCATCGCCAGCTACGCCCTGGCTGCCGTGGCGCTATTGCTGGTGATGGCCCTGAGGCTACTGCCGGCGCTGCTGGCGGGCCTCCTGGTTTACGAGGTGGTGTTCTCCACCGCCCCGCTCCTGGGCAACCGCCTGGCGGGCACGCGCGCCCGCGCCCTGGTGGTGGCGATCCTGGCGGTGGTCGTGGTCGGTTTGCTGATCCTGGCCATTTTTGGCGCAGTTGGCTTCCTGCGCAGTGAGCTGGGTAACCCAGAGGTGCTCTGGCAGACGCAGTTGATGCCGCTGGTGGACAAGGCGCGCGAGCAGTTGCCCACCGTGATCGTCGACCATCTCCCCGATAGCGTGGAAGAGCTGCGCCTGGTCCTTACCGGATTTGCCAAGACGCACGCGGTTACCCTGCAGCTGGCGGGCAAGGAGGCTGCGCGTGTCACCGTGCACATCCTGATCGGCCTGGTGCTCGGCGGTATCGTGGCGCTGTCGCGCACGCGTCCGCCCCACCAGGTGGGTCCGCTGGCAGCGGCCCTGGGCCTGCGCTGCGCGCGGCTGGCCAAGGCTTTCCACGACATCGTGTTTGCCCAGATCAAGATCTCGCTGGTGAACACCGTGCTTACCGCGATCTTCCTGCTGGGCGTGCTGCCGCTGATGGGCATCCATGTGCCCCTGGCCAAGACGCTGGTGCTGTTCACTTTTATTGTGGGCCTGATGCCGGTGATCGGGAATTTGATCAGCAATACCGCCGTCACCATCGCCGCGCTATCGATATCGCTCTATGTGGGCATGGCCGCGCTCGGCTTCCTGATCGTCATCCACAAGCTTGAGTATTTCCTCAACGCGCGCATCGTCGGCACGCAGATTCGCGCGCGGGCCTGGGAACTGCTGGTGGCCATGCTGCTGTTCGAGGCGGCATTTGGCCTCGCCGGCGTGGTAGCGGCACCGATCTTCTACGCCTACCTGAAGCAGGAACTGGAAGCGGAGCGGCTTATCTAGCGGTTGTTGGCAGCCAGCATGGCGGCGATCTTCGCCATGTGCGATTGCGCCGTCTCCCGGGTGACCTGGGCATCGGCCTCGGGGTCCTTGCCTTCCCAGTGAAGGTCGTCCTCGGGCAATTCCTTCAGGAAGCGGCTGGGCTGGTTGGAAAGGATCTCTCCGTATTTCTTCGTGCGGGCCGAATAGCTCAGGGTGAGCAATTCCTTGGCCCGGGTAATGCCCACGTACATCAGGCGGCGTTCCTCGTCGATGCGGCCTTCGTCCAGCGCGCCTTCGTGGGGAAGGGTGCCGTCTTCGCAACCGGCGATGAAGACGAAGCGGAACTCCAGGCCCTTGGCCGAATGCAGCGTCATCATGCGCAGCGCGTTGCCCGGATCGTCGCGGTCGGCGTGGCTGAGCAGGGCCAGCTGCGCGGCGAGGTCGCCGGCGCCACCGCCGTCCTTCTGCATGGCGGCGAACCACTCGGTGAGCTCGCGCAGGTTGCCCAGCTTGCGGTCGCGGGTGATCTGGTCGGGCGTGGTGGACACGATTTGCGCGGCGTAGCCGGTCTTCTGGAGCAACATCTCCACCAGTTCGGCAGCGCTGTGATGGATCGCGGCACTGCGCAATTCGTCCATCAGGCGGGTGAACGAGGCCAGCTGCGACGCCGGCCGCGGCGAGAGAGTTTTCAGCACGCTGTCGCTGCGCGCGGCGTCAAGCATCGAGGCCCCCCGGGAGGCAGCCACCTGGCCGAGCTTCTCGAGCGTAGTGGCGCCGATCTCGCGCTTGGGCACGTTCACCACGCGCAGGAAGGCCGCGTCGTCGGTGGGATTGGCAAGCAGCCGCAGGTAACAAAGGACGTCCTTGACCTCGGCGCGGTCAAGGAAACTCAAGGCGCCGGACAGGTGGTAGGGCACGCGCGCCAGGCGCAGGGCCTTCTCCAGCGGACGGGCCTGGAAATTCCCTCGGTAGAGGATGGCGAAGTCGCTCCAGCGGCAGCCCTTTTCTTTGTACTTCTCGTACAGGTGCGAGGCGATGGCGGCGATCTTTTCCGCTTCGTGCTCGCTTTCCTTGCACTCGAGCACGCGGATCGGCGGGCCTTCCAGGTGGTCGCTCCACAGGCGCTTCTCGTGCACGTGGGGATTGTTGGCGATCAGCTTGTTAGCCGCGCGCAGGATGCGCTTGGCGCAGCGGTAGTTCTGCTCGAGCTTGATCACCTGCAACTGGGGGAAATCGCGGCCGAGCTGGTCGAGGTTTTCCGGGTTGGCGCCGCGCCAGGCGTAGATGCTCTGGTCGTCGTCGCCCACGCAGGTAAAGCGTGCCTTGTCGCCCGATAGTGCCTTGAGCAGGCGGTACTGGGCGTCGTTGGTGTCCTGGTATTCGTCTACCAGCAGGTAGCGCAGCCGCTCGCGCCAGGCCAGGCGGCAGTCGTCGTCGGCTTCCAGGATGCGCAGCGGCAGGCGGATCAGGTCGTCGAAATCCACCGCGTTGAAGGCGGCCAGGCGTTGCTGGTAAAGGTCGTAGATGGTGGCCGCTTCGATCTCGCGTGGGCTGCGTGCCGCGGCCATGGCTTCGTCGGGGGTGAGAGCCGAATTCTTCGCCCGGCTCACCAGGTTTCGCAGGCCATTGAGCACCTCGGGCTTCACGCCCTTGGGAGAGAGCTCCTTGATGATCGCGTCGGTATCGTCGGCGTCCAGTACCGAGAACCCGCGTCGCAGGCCCGCGCGTTCATGTTCGATCTGCAGGAATTTCAGGCCCAGGGCATGGAACGTGCAGACAGTGAGCGCCGCCGCGGCCTCGGGCGGGATCAGCTTCGACACGCGCTCGCGCATTTCGCGTGCGGCCTTGTTGGTGAAGGTGATCGCTGCAATCTTTTCCGGCGCAAGCTTGCGGCGGCCGATGAGATGGGCGATCTTCTCGGTGATGACGCGCGTCTTGCCCGAGCCGGCACCGGCCAGGACCAGCAGGGGGCCGTCGCAATATTCGACCGCCGCGTGTTGTTGCGGATTGAGCATGGACGGAAGGTTTCACGGCAGGATGTGGTGCGAGGGGTCATGGTAGCAGACGCATAGGCCCCTGCCTTTGATGGTGGACAATGGAGCGGACGATGGCTGATGCACAGATGGGAAACGACGTGCAGTGCGATGTCGCCGTGATCGGCGGCGGTCCGGGCGGCAGCACGGCCGCGGCCCTGCTGGCAAGGCGCGGCTATCGGGTGGTGGCCCTGGAGAAAGCGCGCCATCCCCGCTTCCACATTGGCGAGTCCCTGCTGCCGATGAACCTGCCGTTGTTCGAGCGGCTTGGCGTGCTGGACAAGGTACGCGCCATCGGTGTGCACAAGCGTGGCGCGGATTTCGAATCCGACACGCCAGCCGGCTACAGCACGTTCGCTTTTGACCGCGCCCTGGGGACCAGTCCTCCGCATGCCTACCAGGTATACCGCCAGGACTTCGACAAGATGCTCTTCGAGCATGCTGGCCAATGCGGTGCCGACGCACGCGAAGGCGTGGAAGTACTCGCCGTGGACCAGGAAGGCCCGCGGGACAGCACGCTCACCGTGCGGGCGGACGATGGCAGCACCTATACGGTGCGCGCGAAGTACGTGGTCGACGCCAGCGGCCGCGATGGATTCATTGCATCGAAAAAGAAACTTCGCCAGCGTAACCGCGAACACCAGAGCGCGGCCATCTTCGGTCATTTTTCCGGCGCCCAACACCGTCCGGGACAAGACGCCGGAAACATCAGTATCTATCGCTTCGAGCACGGCTGGATGTGGATGATCCCGCTCCCCGGCGGGGTGATGAGCGTCGGTGCGGTATGCCGGCCGGCTTACCTGAAAACACGGCGCGGCCAGAACGTGGATTTCCTCATGGCCACCCTCAACAGCAATGCCCAGCTGGCGCAACGCCTGGCGGGCGCCACGCTTATCGACAACGAAGTGCGCGTGACGGGCAACTACGCCTATGACGCCGCGGCGATGGCAGGTCCCGGCTGGATCCTCGTCGGCGACGCCTACGCGTTCCTCGACCCGGTATTTTCATCCGGTGTTTACCTGGCGATGAACGGTGCCGAGCAAGCCGCGGACGTGGTCGACGGCGCCCTGCGCGAGCCTGCGTCCGAGGCCGCTGCGCAGCAGCGCATGGAACGGCGCGTTCGAAAGGGCATGCGTCGGTTTGCTTTTTTCATCTACCGCTTCAACGGCCCGGTCATGGCCAATCTCTTCCGCAATCCGCGGAACGCCTTGAAACTTGAGCAAGGGGTGATCTCGATGCTGGCAGGGGACGTCTACGACTCCCGGCCGGTGTGGTTGCGCCTGCAGATGTTCAAGCTCGTCTATGGCGTGGGCGTCTTGCTGGATCTGCCCCGCTGGTGGGCCGAGCGCAAGTTGCGGTTGGCCGAAGCGGTAGCCGAGTAGGGGCCTGCGCCGGCCGTCACGACCCGGTAATATGGCGTGATGGCGAAGCTCTACTTCTATTATTCGGCGATGAATGCCGGCAAGACCACCACCTTGCTGCAAAGCGCCCACAACTACCATGAGCGCGGGATGCGCACGCTTATCCTTACGCCGGCGCTGGACAATCGCTATGGCGAGGGCGTGGTGGCTTCGCGTATCGGGCTGAAGGCCGCAGGGCGGCGGTTTTCCTCCGAGGAGGATTTACTGGCCATGACGCAGGCCGACATCGCCGGGCGCGGCGCGTTGCACTGCGTCCTGGTCGATGAGGCCCAGTTCCTCAGCCGCTCCCAGGTGTGGCAGCTCTCCGACGTGGTCGACCGCCTTGGCATTCCGGTACTCGCTTACGGGTTGCGCACGGACTTCCGCGGGGAATTGTTCGAAGGCAGCAAATACCTTCTGGCATGGGCGGACAACCTCGACGAAATCAAGACGATCTGCCATACCGGCCGCAAGGCCACCATGGTGGTACGCGTGGATGAACAGGGCCATGCCGTAACCCAGGGACCCCAGGTTGAGATCGGCGGCAACGATCGCTATGTCTCGGTCAGCCGTGCCGAATTCAAGAAGATCACTGCCGGCGACGGCCGCATCGAGTTGCAGCAATCCGTGCTGCCGCTGGGCAACAATGCATAGGAAACGCTCGTGACCGATACCCCGCTCAATACCTGGCCACGGCCTTACTTCCAGCAGGCCAGCGGCAAGTCGATGCTGCTGTTCTTCATCTTCGGCAGCTTTGCCGAGGAGATCGTCATCCCCGCGCGCAAGTACGACAGCGCGGGCCTGCCCGCCGGCGTCGAGCTGCAGCGCTACCAGAATGCCGTGCTGTCGCGCTGGGAGGGCTATCCACTCTCAGGCGTACTGGGCGAGATCCTGAAGGAAGACAACCCCTCCGGTTACGAGCGCGCGCGCCAGTCGCCGCACGTACTGGCCGTGCGTGGCGAAGTGGACGACTCAGCGAGCCTGGACTACCTGCGTGACACGCTTGGCGTGGTTGCGGCGCTGCTCGATGCCGGCGGCTCGGTAGTGGTGGATCCACAGCTATTGTCGTTGTACGAAGCCACCCAGTGGCGCAACCACTATCTGGTGGAAGGCGGTGCGCCGCCCCGCAACCACGTGCTGATCCTGTGCAGCGACGATGAACACAACCCCGGTCGCCAATGGATCCACACCCGTGGCATGCGCAAGTTCGCACGGCCAGATGTGAGTCTGCGCAACGTGCCCACTGGCGATGCCGATCGCGCCGGCATCCTGGCCGAGCGCATGGTGGAAATGCAGGCCCTTGGCGCGCACTTCGTCGATGGCCAGGGCATGGACATCGACGGCGTGGGCGAAGACGTCACCGTGTACGTCGGCGGTTCGCACGACGACCCAGCCTTCAACAACACGCATGCCGAACTGATCTGGCCAGACGTCCCGGGCGCAGCCTGACCTTCCTCCCGGAGCGCCGATTCACTTGGCTAAAGAGCTCTCACGCGCCGGCTTGTCGATCAAGCTCTTCGCTGACCAGGCCGCCTTCGACGCCTGGGTCTCGGCACAATCTTCAGATTGTCCGGGCCTTTGGCTGCGCTTGCCGAAAAAGAACGCCCGCCTCGCCAGCACGCTGACGAAGGCGGAGGCCATCGATGTCGCCCTTTGCCATGGCTGGATCGACGGCCAGATCGACCGTTTCGACGATGCCTCGTGGCTTATCCGTTTCACGCCTCGCCGCGCCCGAAGCAAGTGGTCGCTCATCAATGCCCGGCGCACGGTCGAACTTGCTGCCGCTGGGAAAATGCGTCCGGCAGGACAGGCTGAAATCAATGCCGCGAAGAGCGATGGACGGTGGGCTGCGGCCTATGAATCCCAGGGCTCGGCAACTGTGCCCGACGACTTGCGCGCCGCCCTCGAGGCCAACCCCAGGGCCTGGGCATTCTTCACCACGCTCACCGGTGCCAACCGGTACGCCATCCTCTATCGCGTCAATGCCGTGAAGAAGGCTGAAACCCGTGTTCGCAAAATCCAGGATTTCGTTGCGATGTGCGAACGCGGCGAGGTCCTTCATCCAAAGAAGTAAGAGTTATGACTGGCAACGCGGACAGTAGAACGTCGAGCGCTGTCCCAGCGTGACATTCCGGATGCCTGTGCCACATACCTTGCACGGCTCGCCTTCGCGGCCATACACGAAGAGCTCCTGGAAGAAGTAGCCCGGCGCACCGTCCGGCGCGAGGAAATCGCGCAGGGTGGTGCCGCCTCGTTCGATCGCGTAGGCCAGGATGCGTTTGACTTCCGTGGCAAGCCTCGCATACCGCGCACGGGAGATCGTGCCGGCCTTGCGGCGGGGGTCGATCTTGGCCGCGAACAGCGCTTCGCTGGCGTAGATATTGCCCACGCCCACCACCACGGCGTTGTCCATCAGCAGGGTCTTCACCGCCGCACTGCGGCTGCGCGAGGTGTTCCAGAGCGTATCGCCGTCGAAGTCGTCGGTGAGGGGTTCAGGCCCCAGGTTCTTCAGCAGTTCATGCGTTTCGAACGGCCCCTGCCACAGCAGGCTGCCGAAACGACGCGGATCGGTGAAGCGCAGCATATCGCCCGAATCGAGCACGATGTCCACGTGGTCGTGCTTGCCCGGAGGGGTGTCGTCGGGCAGCACGCGAAGCACGCCGGTCATGCCCAGGTGCACGATGGCCGTGCCGGCCTGGCTCTGCATCAACAGGTATTTGGCCCGCCGCTCCACTGCATCGATACGCTGGCCCGGTAGCAGGGCTGCCACGGCGGTGGGGATCGGCCAGCGCAGATCCGCGCGTCGCAGCACGACACGCTCCACCTTGCGGCCCACGATGTGCGGCGCGATTCCGCGCCGCGTGGTTTCAACTTCCGGAAGTTCAGGCACGGCGCGGCTCAGCTCCAGTCGGCATGAAAGCTGCCCTTGTCATCGACACGCTCGAAGGTATGCGCACCGAAGAGATCGCGCTGGGCCTGGATCAGGTTGGCCGGCAGTGTCTGTGAACGGTAACCGTCGAAGTAGGCGATGGCCGAGGAGAAGCACGGCACCGGCACGCCGGACTGCACGGCGGCCACCACCACCTCGCGCAGGGCATCCTGGTATTTCTCTGCGATGTCAGCGAAATAGGGCGCCATCAGCAGGTTGGTGAGGTCCGCATCCTTCGCATAGGCATCGGTGATCTTCTGCAGGAAACGGGCGCGGATGATGCAGCCGGCACGGAATACCTTGGCGATCTCGCCATAATTGAGGTTCCATTTGTACTCAGCCGAGGCCGCCCGCAACTGAGCGAAACCCTGCGCGTAGGACACGATCTTGCTGAAGTACAGCGCCTTGCGCACCGATTCGACCAGCGCTTGGCGATCCTTGACGTTGGTGGCCTCAGGCCCGGTCAATGTCTTGCTGGCGGCGACGCGTTCGTCCTTCATCGACGACAGCACGCGCGCGAACACCGCTTCGGTGATCAGCTGCAGCGGCACGCCCAGATCCAGCGCACTCTGGCTGGTCCATTTGCCGGTGCCTTTCTGGGCGGCGCGGTCGAGGATCACATCGACGAGGTCTTTACCCGTCCTGTCATCCTTCTTGGCAAAAATGCGCGAGGTGATCTCGATCAGGTAACTGTCGAGCTCGCCTTTGTTCCACTCGGTGTACACCTTGGCCAGTTCCTCGTTGGAAAGGCCAAGCACGCCTTTGAGCACGGCATAGCTTTCGGCGATCAGTTGCATGTCGCCGTATTCAATACCGTTGTGGACCATCTTGACGTAATGGCCGGCGCCATCAGGGCCCATGTACGACACGCAGGGTTCCCCGTCGGGCGCGCGCGCGGCGATTTCGGTCAGGATCGGCGCCACCAGGTCGTAGGCTTCCTTCTGGCCACCGGGCATGATGGATGGACCATGCAGCGCGCCTTCCTCGCCACCGGATACGCCGGTGCCGATGAAGTGAATGCCATGCTTGGCCAGCTCCTCGTTGCGGCGAATGGTGTCCTTGAAGAAGGTATTGCCGCCGTCGATCAGCACGTCGCCCTTGTCCAGCAGCGGCAGCAGTTCGGCGATGGTGCCGTCGGTGGCTTCACCCGCCTTCACCATCAGCAGGATGCGGCGCGGTTTCTCCAGCGACTGGACGAATTCCTCCGGTGAATAGGTGCCGACCAGCTTCTTGCCTGGGAACGACTTGAGCATATCGTCGGTGCGTTCCCGGCTGCGGTTGAATACCGACACGGCATGGCCGCGACTTTCGATATTGAGCGCCAGGTTGCGGCCCATCACGGCCAGTCCGACCACGCCGATGGCTTGCTTGCTCATGGGATTTAAGCTCCGGGGAAGAAGAGAGGGGACCGCCTCGATATAGGCCCGGTCCGGTGGATGGCAAGGCCATCCATCATGGCCCCATGCCTGTCATCAGAACGTTGAAACCAAGCCGCTAGTGCGAGGCCTTGTCTGGCCGGGGCAGGGCCTGCAGGGGGATCAGCGCGATGCGTTCGCCCACGCGGGCATAGCGGAGCTGGCCGATGGCGGCCGGCTCGCCGAATTCCAATGTGGTGTCGTCCAGCCGCAGGATGGCCAACGGCGGCACCAGGCCGAGCTTGGCGATGTCGAAATCGCTTGCCGGCCGCCAACTGGCCACGGGCGCTGCGGCAAGGTTGACCAGGTCCTCAAGGCGTCCCTGGTCGACGGCCGTGCCTGGGGTGCCATCCAGCCGCCAGGTACCGTCGCGACGGGTCCAGGAGGTCTTCGGTCCGCCGCGGAAGGCAAGTTCGACGTGCGTGATGGCGGCCTCGTCCAGCGACGACAGCATCTGCTGCTGCGCGCGGCTGTTGTCACGGTGCACCTGCAGCCACATCGCCAGGGCCAGGAAGGCGACCACGGTGACCATGGTCAGGCGCCGAAGCGTCTGCCGCTTCATCGGCGCCGTCGCCGCCACGCTATGAATCCGCCCATGGCAGCCAGAAGCACGGGCAGTCCCACCAGGAAGACCAGGGTAAGTAAATCCAGGCGCGCCTGCGACAGTTCCAGGACGCGATCAGGCGCGCCGCGCGGCGGCAAGGCCACCAGCGCGTCATCGCCCAGCAGCCAGTCGAAGATGCGTTCGCCCAGGGCCCGGTTGCCGCCGTTGCCGACGAAGGTGTTGGCAAGGAAATCGCCGTCGCCCACCACCACCACGCGCTGCTCGTTTTTCTCGGGGCTGGGTGACAGACGCGTTTGTGCAAAGCCGAAATCCAGGGGGCCGCGAAGTTCGCCTGCCGCCGCGTCGTATTGGATGGTGGACGGCTGGTCGTTGGCGATGCCGTGGAAGGCCGTCCAGCTTTGTTCGCCGGTACGCAGGAAGGCAGCCACTGTCCAGTCGGTGCCCGACACCTTGGCCAGGCCCGCCACCTGCGGGAACAGCGTGGTGAGGGTGAAGCCATGTGTGATCGGATGCGGCGGGTAGCTCACCTGCACGATCTGCCGCGGGTCGGTAAGGTTCAGGCTGGCACCCTGGCCATCCACCAGCACGCCGGGCAGCAGGCGCACGCCCAGGGCATCGGCCAGCGGTTTCAGGCCCAGGTCCTGGTCGCCCGGTTCGGCGAGCCACAGCAGGTTGCCGCCGTTGCCGACGTAGTCCACCAGCGCCTGTACCGCGGCGGGCGACAGTGGTGCGGAGGGGCTGGCAAGCACCACCAGGTCCGTATGCTCGGGCACGGCTTGTACCTGGCCGAAATTCAACGGCACCGAACGCAGGCCCCGAGCCTCGAACTGGGTCATGAACGTGCCCAGGTCCGCATTGGCCTTGCCGCCGGGCAAGCGCTCGCCATCGCCGGTGACGAAGCCGACGATGCGTTCGCCACCGCGCGCCAGCCGCTCCAGAGCATTGCTCATGGAGCGTTCGGTGAGCGAGTCGTCCAGGCGCTGCACGCGGTTCTTGTAGTGGATGATCATCGCGCCGTCGTTGCTGATGCCCAGCTCGCGCATGGCGGCGGGATCTTTCTCCGGATCGACGAAACGAAGGGTGAGGTCGCGCTTGGCGCGCTGGTAGCGCTCCATGAAGGCGCCGATGTTCGCGCGCAGCTCACCGGAGGGGCTGGCATAGCTCACCACTTCCACAGGTCCAGGCAGCCGGTCGAGCACGGCCTGGCTTTCGGCCGCGATCGAGGCGCGGCCGCCGGCGCTCCAGTCGGCGCGCACCGCATACCGCGAGGTAAAGAAGCCGACGCAGGCAGCGGCTATCAACAAGGCCAGCGCAAAGATCCAGCTTTCCAGGCGGCGCATCAGCGGCGACCCCGCTCGTCGGCCAGGCGCCGGCTTGCCAATGCCAGCGACACCACGATCACAATCAGGAACCAAGCGATGTCGTTCGTCCCCACCACGCCGCGCGCCATGATCTGCAGATGGGTGCTCATCGCCAGCCAGTCGAGGAATCCACCCTCGACACCGGCGGCCCGCGCACCGGAGTTCACCGTCCATAGCGCCAGCGCGATGATCAACGCTGCCACCGCCGCCAATGCGGCCTGTGAGGTGAAGGCCGAACAGGCGATGCCGATGGCGGCGAGCGTCGCCATCATCAGGGCGCAGCCCAGGGTGGCGGCGGCAAGCTTGCCCAGGTCCAGATGCACCGAGCCTGCCAACGCCAGCGGCATCGCCAGCGCCAGCAACAGCCACAGCGCCAGCCAGCACAGTGCAGCCAGGTACTTGCCCAGCACAATGTGCGATGGCGGCTGGCCGGTGGAAAGCAGCAGGGGAAGCGTGCCCTGGCGGCGATCACTGGCGATGAGCGTCATCGTCATCAACGGCACCACTACGAAGGACAGCTGCAGCAATTCCGCCAGCAACGGTACGGCAACGAGGTCCGTGAAGCCCGGACCATCGGCCATCGCTGCCAGCTTCACCTGCATCTTCATGAAGGTGTCCAGCAGGAACAGATACCGCCATGCCAGCCAGCCCAGGGTGAGGGCAGCCAGCAACCAGGCCAGGGGGCGCACGCGCAGGCGACGCAGTTCAAGGTGGGCGACTGCAGCGATGCTCATGCAGCCTCCGCGCTGGTGGCGATGCTGAAGAACGTCTTGTCCAGGGCCTGGCGGTCGGCATCGCTTGCCAGTGGTCCGTCATGGCGCAGGCGGCCCTGGTGCAGGATGGCCGCGCGCGTGCATACGGCCGTAACCTCGGCCAGCACGTGAGTGGAAAGGATCACCGCACAACCGGCGGCGGCGCGCTCGGCGATGATGCTGCGAAGCTCGGCGGTTTGTACCGGATCCAGCGCATTGGCCGGTTCGTCCAGCACCAGCAGGGCCGGCTCGTGCAGCAGCGCGCAGGCCAGTCCCAGGCGCTGGCGCTGGCCCTGGGACAGCACGCCTGCCACGCGCCGGGCCATCGAGCCCAGTCCCAAACGCTCGATCACGGCCTCGACCGGAGCCTTGCCGCGTAACCCGCGCAGGCTGGCGGAGGCCTGCAGGTGTTCCCTGACCGTCAGTTCTGGCCACAACGGGGCAGTCTCTGGCAGCCAGCCCACCAGCTGCCGACCGATTTCAGGACGGTCGATGAAGTCGTGTTCGTCCAGTTCGATGGTCCCGGCATCCGGGCGCAGGGCGCCGGCCACCATGGCCAGGGTGGTCGATTTGCCGGCGCCATTGACCCCTAGCAGGCCGAGCACCTCGCCCCGCGCCAGTGACAGGTTCAGGTCGTCCACTGCCACCCGACCCGCCCGACGCCGCGCCACGCCTGCCATCCGCAGTAAAGCCCGGGTGGTAGTCATGCTGCGTCGTTCAGTTTGGCGGGGTCGGCATACAACCTGCATGCCTTGGATTTAGCGAGGAAAGGGCGCACGTTGGGATCAGTCATGGGCTGATTGTCACGTCGCCTCCGAATTCGTACAACCGGCGGCACTAAACTGTGTGCCCGTCGCTCAAACCGTGCTGGCGGGTATGGAAGCCCGTCCACTACACTCCTACCTCACCTGACTTCGCGTGGTTCTCATCCATGTTCCAGTCGTTGCTCGACTTTCTTTCCAGCGGACTGACCCAAGCGGGTTGGGTCACCAAGCTTGTCTACCTGCTGGTGGTCACTCAGCTGACGATCTTCACCGTCACGCTGTTCTACCACCGCAGTGCGACCCATCGCGGCGTGGATTTCCACCCCGTGCTGGTGCATTTCTTCCGTTTCTGGGGCTGGCTGACCACCGGCATGGTGGTGAAAGAGTGGGTGGCCATCCACCGCAAGCACCACGCCAAGGTCGAGACCGAGGAAGATCCGCATTCCCCGCAGATCTTCGGCATCAAGAAAGTCTTCTGGGATGGCGTATCGCTTTACCGCGACGCCAGCGAAAACAAGCAAGACATGGAGAAATACGGCAAGGGCACGCCGGACGACTGGCTCGAGCGCCGGTTCTACGGTGGCCATCCGTATTGGGGCCCCACCCTGATGCTTTTCATCGACCTGGCCCTGTTCGGCGCCATCGGTGTTGCCATGTGGGCCGTGCAGATGATCTGGATCCCGTTCTGGGCCGCCGGCTTCGTCAACGGCATCGGTCACTGGTGGGGCTACCGCAATTTCGAAAGCTCCGACACTGCCACCAACATCTCGCCCTGGGGCTTCTGGATCGGCGGTGAGGAACTGCACAACAACCACCACGCTTTCCCGAGCTCGGCGAAGTTCGCCCTGCGCAAGTGGGAATTCGACATCGGCTGGGCGGCGATCTGCGCTTTCCGTGCCGTGGGCATGGCCAAGGTGCTGCGCGTGGCTCCCACGTTGAACCTGCGTCCCAACGTCAGCCTGCCCGACTCCGAGACGCTCAAGGGTCTGCTCACCCATCGCTTCCACGCGATGACCGACTACTACCGCAATGTGATCCTGGCCACCCTGCGCGATGAAGTCGTGCACGCCGGCGACACCGTCAAGTCCGTGCCGCGCCGCCTGCGTCGCGCCATGGCCGATGGCGGCAAATGGCTCGACACCGAAGGCCGCGAGCGCATGCAGGCCGTCATGGCCCGCCGCCCCACGTTGGCCACCGTGTGCGATTTCCGCACCCGCCTGAACAACGTCATGGAAGAGCGCGGTGCCGAAAACGCTCTGAAGAACCTCCAGGCCTGGATCCACGAAGCCGAGCAGAGTGGCATCCGCTCCCTGCAGGAATTCGCCCAGCGCTTGAAGGGTTACTCGGCAGCTGGCGCCGCGTAAGCGATCTAGAAAAGAAAGCTAAAAAAGGCCGCGCTTTGCGCGGCCTTTTTTTTACACATTGCCAGCGAGGTGCTGCCGCTCAAGGCAGCATGACCTCCGGCATCATTGTTTCGTCGTTGCGGTGCAGGCAAGGTGGAGGTCTCTTTCCTTGGAACCTCTCCCATGACGACAGCAGCACTGCGCAAGTTGCACGAAGGTCCTTCCGTCCTGTTGCTGCCCAATGCCTGGGATGCCGGTAGCGCCAGGTTGGTGGAGAGCCTGGGTGCCAAGGCGGTGGCGACCACCAGCGCCGGGCTGTGCTGGTCCAGGGGCTATGCCGATGCCGCGGCGCTGCCACCGGAGCAGATCATCAGCGCGGCGCGCGATATCCGGCGTGTGGTATCGGTGCCGCTGACGGTGGACATGGAGGCCGGTTATTCCGACGATCCGCAAGCCGTGGCGGCACTGGCGCTGCGGCTGGTGGATGCCGGCGTCAACGGCGTGAATATCGAGGATGGCAGCGATGCACCGGAGCTTCTTGCCCGCAAGCTCGCGGCCATTCGGGCGGCCCTGGCAAGCGCGGGTGCCGATCTGTTCCTCAATGTGCGCACCGACGTCTATCTGCGTGGCCTTGCGGGCCCGGGGGACGCCGTGGCGGAAGTGGTACGACGCGCGGCGCTGTATCGCGAGGCGGGCTGCGATGGCCTGTTCACGCCGGGCGTGTCCGATGCCGGCCATATCCGTGACATCGCTTCTTCCATCGATGGGTTGCCACTGAACATCATGCTGGTACCCAACTTGCCGGATTTGCCTACATTGCAACGCCTGGGCGTGCGCCGGCTGAGCGCGGGTTCGGCCATCGCCCAGGCAGGCTGGGGCCATGTGAGTGGGCTTGCCGCAAGCTTCCTGGCGGGTGATATCGCCCAGGTGGCGGATGCTCCGGCGGCGGAATATGGCGCGATGAACAAGCTGTTTGCGGGCATTGCCATGTAGTCCGGGTGGCCCCGGCGTCGAAGCGATGCTTTCGGCACATGCAAGGTGCAGGGGTTCCGGGCGAGAGTGGAAGTTCTGACCTAACGCGGATCGCGCATGCGCACCTATCTCGCCGCAGCCCTCGGGCTGGCCTTGTCCGGACTATCCTTCGCCCAAGCGCCGGCAGCACAGCCATGGATCGCCCGCAGCAACGCCGATGCGCAGCTGCTGCTGGTGGAAACGGCCACCTTCAGCCCGGAGACTGCTTCCAGCGTGGGCCTGGACGGGTACGACGCGAAGGTTACCGACCTTGGCAAGGACATCGACGCTCGCCAGCGTGCCGCACTGGTGGACGTGGGCAAGAAGCTCGATGCGCGGCTGGCGGAAGAGAAAGATCCCAACGTCCTGCAGGATCTGAAAATCCTCAAGAGCCAGGTGGACCACCAGATCGAAGGCATCGACCTCAACGGAAAGTATCTGCTGCCCTACACCGACGTCGGCCAGCTGATCTTCAACGGTGAGTTCGCCCTGCTGAAGGACGAAACCGATCCGGCGCGCCGCAACTTCGCACTGGCGCGTCTGCAGTGCTACGTCGGCATGGCGCCTGGCTGCACGCCGATCGTCGAAGAAGCCAAGGCGCGTTTCACCGAGCGTCTTGGCAACAAGGCTCTGATCGGCCCGTTCAAGGGCGAGGTGGAACAGAATCTGGGCAACACCTCGCGTTATGTCGATGGCGTGAAGAAGCTCTTCGCCAAGTACAAGATCGCCGGTGCCGATGCTGCGCTTGCCAAGCTCGACGCGCAGATGGCGCAATACGATGCCTGGACACGCAGCACCGTGCTGTCCCATGCCCGTGCCGAGGCCCGCCTGCCTGAACCGCTTTATGCTTTCGGCCTGAAGCTGGTGGGCCTGGACATCGATCCGCATGAATTGATCCGGCAGGCGCAGCTTGAATTCATGGAAACGCGCTACGCCATGCAGGCGCTGGCACCTGAAGTGGCGAAGGCTGAAAATCTTCCCGCCGGGGATTACCAGTCGGTATTGAAGGCGCTGAAGAAAAAACAGCTGGCCAAGGATGCGGTGGAACCCACCTATCACGCCGTGCTTGAAAAGATCGAGGATGCCATCCGCCGCGAGCGCATCGTGGACCTGCCCAAGCGCAAGATGGCCATGCGCCTGGCGTCGGAGGCCGAAAGCGCCGCCGTACCCGCACCGCACATGGATCCCCCGCCGTTCGTGGGCAACAAGGGCGAGCGCGGCACCTTCGTGCTTACCATGGGCAACCCGCCTGCCAACGGCAAGGCCAGCGATGCCTATGACGACTTCACCTTCGAAGCCGCCGCATGGACGCTTACCGCCCACGAAGGCCGTCCGGGCCACGAGTTGCAGTTCGCGGCGATGGTGGAGCGGGGCGTGTCGCTTACGCGCAGCCTGTTCGCCTTCAACAGCGTGAACGTGGAAGGATGGGCGCTCTACGCGGAAGCGGAGATGGTCCCTTACGAGCCGCCGGCGGGTCAGTTCATTGCGCTGCAGTTCCGCATGTTGCGTGCGGCACGCGCCTTCCTTGATCCGATGTTGAACCTGGGGCTCATCGACCGCGAACGTGCGCATGAGATCCTGGTGAACGACGTGGGCATGTCCGAGGCGATGGCGCGCCAGGAACTGGATCGCTACACCTTCAACAGCCCGGGCCAGGCCACGGCGTACTTCTATGGGTACATGCGCCTGCTGCAGCTGCGCGCCCAGACGGAAGTTGCCCTGGGCAAGAAATTCGACCGGCTGGCATTCAACAATTTCCTGGTGGACCAGGGCCTGTTGCCGCCTGACCAGCTGGCCGAGGCGGTGCGCACGAAGTTCATCCCGTCGCAGCAGAAGAAATAACCAGCTCGAAGCGCCGCCTCAACGCTGAGGCGGCGCTTCCATTCACTGTTGTTTGGATGCTTCCGGCCGGATCTGCGCGCTATGCGCGTCGGAGTCGATCGCGCCCACGGTGACGGTGCCCATCAGGCCATCGAAGTCTTTCTCGGCCTGGTCGTGCAGGCGCTTGACGACAGTCGAGGCCTGTTCCGGGAAAGGACCGAAGCCGCTGATGTAGGCGAAGCCACCGCTTTGGGCTGCGTCCTGCATCGGCTGGATTTCATGATTGAAGCGCTGCACCGCGCGGGTACCGGCCACCTTGTCGCTGTAGTCCTTTTTCAGTTTCAGGTAGATCTTCGAGGCCTGCTGCTTTTCCGCCGGGCTGCTGCGCGCGACGGCGCCGGCATAGGCGGTGACGTAGTCGGGGTTTTTGCGCTCGGCGGCCAGGGCCAGCCATGCCAGGCCCAGCGGGCGATTGGCCGGGATGTCGCCAACATCACCGTTGAAGAAGGCGATGCCCAGCAGGTACTGCGCGTTCTTGTTGGCCCAGTAGGCGGCGTCGCGCAGCGATTCCCGGTAACTGGACCAGTGTTCCCGCTGCAGGTGATACAGCGCGCGGCAACCGTAGTAGTCGGCCGGCAGGATGCGCTCCAGGCCGTCGATGCAGTTGATGATCTTCTGGCCGCCGGTGAAGTCCATGGCCTGCTGGTGAAGATCCGGCGAGGTACTGGCCGGAGCGGGCGCCGCATTGCCGGGTGGCTGGGTCGGCGCCGTGCCAGCTGGCTGGAAGGCCAGGGTTATCGGGCTCACACACAGTGCGGCGAGGGCTGCGGCGAGACGCAGGGGCAGGGCAAGGGCGGGACGGTCCATGGACATTCTTCCTGGCAGGAATACACGGGGAAACTTACCCCATCCATGACGCTTAACGCACACGGGGAAGTTCCGCCTACCTGATAAGGAATACCCGGGCAAAAAAAACCCGCCTTGCGGCGGGTTTTGGTATTACTTGATCTTGCCTTCCTTGTAAGCCACATGCTTGCGTATGACCGGGTCATACTTGAGCATTTCCATCTTTTCCGGGGTGTTCTTCTTGTTCTTGTCGGTCGTGTAGAAGTGACCGGTACCTGCAGAAGAAATCAGGCGAATCTTGTCACGCTTGCCAGCCATGTCTTGTTCTCCTTAGATTTTTTCGCCGCGGGTACGCAGGTCGGCGATCACGGCTTCGATGCCATTCTTGTCGATCGTGCGCAGGGCGTGGTTGCTGACGCGAAGCTTGATCCAACGCTTCTCGCTTTCGACCCAGAAGCGGCGCTCGTGCAGGTTGGGCAACCAGCGGCGACGGGTCTTGTTGTTTGCGTGCGAGACGTTGTTGCCTGTCTGCACACCCTTTCCGGTGACTTGGCATCTACGGGCCATGATGACCTCCGTAATTTGGTTAGACCGCCCCTTGGCCAGGACGGCATCGGCCCAGCCACGGTCCGATTCGGACCGTTACGCGCCTTTGGCTGGAGGTGGAACCCCTGTTTGCCATGGGGCCCGCGGCGTGTGGCGGGCTTCCCCGACGGATCGGGGTGACACAGGTAAGCCGCGTATTGTCGCAGAAGCCCACATAACGGCGCAAGTCGCGGGTGCGGATGCCAAGGATGTATGAAACAATTGGCCTCTTTGGCGCCCGCAGGGGCGCTTCAAACCGCATCTTAAGACCGCATTTACCGAGGGAATCCCTATGTCCGACACCAACGTCAACGGCCAGGCGGCCGGCCCGCAGCTGGTCCTGCAGAAGATCTACGTGAAGGACGCCTCCTTCGAGGCCCCCAACGCACCGCAGGTATTCCAGGAAATCGGTGAAGGCGTCGACCAGCCGCAGGTCCAGCTGAACCTGGGCCACAAGGCTACCGACCTTGGCGAGGACATCTTCGAAGTGGTCCTGTCGCTCACGCTTACCTGCAGCTTGGGCGAGCGCACCGCGTACCTGGCCGAAGTGCACCAGGCCGGCATTTTCGGCGTGGCCGGCTTCGCCGACATCGACCGCGACGGCATCCTGGGCAGCTACTGCCCGAACCTGCTGTTCCCCTATGCCCGTCAGATGGTCTCCTCGATGGTCCAGGAGGGTGGCTTCCCGCCGTTCCTGCTGCAGCCGATCAACTTCGACGCCCTTTACGCCGAGCAGCAGCGCCGCGTGACCGGCGGCGAGACGCAGACCCTCAATAGCTGATAACCGGCATGACCCCTCCTGCCACGGTCGCCGTCCTCGGCGCCGGCTCCTGGGGCACGGCGCTGGCGGCCTTGCTGGCGCGTAACGGCGCGGACACCCGGCTGTGGGGGCGCGGCGCGGAAGCGCTGGCGGCCATGGCCGCCAGCCGGCGCAACGCCCGTTACCTGCCGGAAATCGAGCTACCGGAAGAGCTCCGCTACGAAAGCAACCTGGCCGCCGCCCTCGAGGGCGCGGACATCGTGCTTATCGTCGTGCCCAGCCATGCCTTCGCCGCCATGCTGGCCGAGATCGGCCCGCTGCTGGGGCCGAAAACGGCCGTAGCCTGGGCCACCAAGGGTTTCGAGCCCGGTACCGGACGCTTCCTGCACGAACTGGTCGACGACGAGTGGCCCGGCCGTCCGGCGGCCGTGATCACCGGCCCCTCGTTTGCCCGTGAAGTGGCGATGGGTCTGCCCAGCGCCGTCACCGTGCATTCGGACAACGAGCCTTTCGCCACGCGTATGGCCACCTTGCTGCACGCGCCGAATCTTCGCGCCTACACCGGCAACGACATGCTCGGTGCGGAGCTGGGCGGTGCGATGAAGAACGTGCTGGCCGTGGCCACGGGTGTTGCCGACGGCATGGAGCTGGGCCTCAATGCCCGCGCGGGCCTCATCACCCGTGGCATGAATGAGATGCTGCGCCTGGGCGTTGCCTTGGGTGCGCGTGCGGAAACCCTGATGGGTCTGTCGGGCCTGGGCGACCTGGTCCTTACTTGCACGGGTGATCTTTCCCGCAATCGCCGATTGGGCCTGGCGCTTGGTCGTGGCGTACCCATCGACGAAGCCATCCGGCAGATCGGCCAGGTCGTGGAAAGCGTGGTAACCGCCGATGAAGTGGCCCGGCTGGCGGAGTTCCATCAGCTGGATCTTCCCATTGCCAGCGGCGTACGTGCCGTCCTGCATGGCGAGGTCACCCCGGTGGAAGGCCTGCGCGCCCTGATGGCCCGTGAACGCAAGCCCGAGTACCCACACGGCCTGTTTGGGCAGGGCTAACCACCCAGCATCGCGCAGCCCCGCTGAATCGTTCCGATACCCGGCCAGGGCATGTCCCAAAGGTCGTGGCGGTACTTTCATCTGCCCCTGCTAAGCTGGTTCTTTTGCGAATCGCGACCGGCGGCCGATGCAACAACCCAGCGGCAAACGAAGCCAGGGCCTGACCCACGCCAGTGGGCATGGCGAAGCCTTGCCCGTCGCCTGGAAGCGCATGCTCGATCCGGTGCCCGCACCACCCGCCGAACACGTGGTGCTGGGCTTCTTCCTGGAAATGGTCAACGACGAGAACGAAGCCGCCGGCAGGCTTGAGGCCGCGCCCGTGCTGCTTACCGTTCTTGCCCAGGGCCGCTACGCGCGACCGACGCCGCTCGACGGCAAGCATCTGTCCGCTGCGGCGCTCACCGTGGCTGAAATGCGCCTTGCCGCCACCGTATTGGGCCTGGGTCAAACCGTGCGCAAGGGTCGCACCTATGCAAGGTTGTCCGCCCACCTGGGCGATGCCCTGCTCGCCGAGATGCTCGACACCGCGCCATGTTTCTTCGGGGGTACGGCCGGCCTGCACCTGTCGCGCGGCAAGGCCCGCCCGCTGGGCTGGCGCTGGCAACTGGAGAAAGACGGCCGCCAGCGCTTGCTGCCGGTGCTTCCCACCAGCCAACGCCTGCTGCGCATCGAGCACCTGTGGTATCTCGACGCCGAGCATGCCGAGATGGGCATCCTGGAAGGCGGCCTGGAAGAAACCGCGTGGCTCGACCTTCCGCCGCTGGCGCCGGAACACTCGCAGGCGATGCGCCACTCACTGGCCGAAGCCGGCCGTGAATCGCGCGTGCCGGCACCGCAGGTGTTCGACGGCGTGCGCCGTGCCTCGTTGCCGCCGCAGCCCGTGGTTGTCCTGCATGCACTGACACGCCATGCGCGCCTTGCCGTCGGCACGCCGCCGTTGGCTTACGCCCGGCTGGCCTTCGATTACGCTGGCGAGCGCCTGCCCGGTCGCGGTGGTGAGCCACTGGTGCGTCGCGTCCGCTCCGGATCGCTGGTGGAGATCACCCGCCGCCGCGCGGAGGAACTGGCCAGCATGGAGCACCTGGAAGCGGCGGGCCTGAACCCGGCCGTGGACACCGAGGGCTTGCCCTGGGACATGGCCGACACCCTGCCTGATGATGCCTGGCTGTTCCCCGGCAAGGGATACGCCGGCGCCCTGGAAGTGAACACGCCGGCGCGCTGGCTGGCCTTGCGCGCGCGGCTGGAAGCGGACGGTTTCCACATCGAGTACGCGCCCAGCTTCCCGTTCGAAGTGCTCGAAGGCCCTGTGCGCTGGTATGGCAAGGCGGCCGAAGACGACGCCGACCACGCCTTCGACCTGGAGATCGGCATCGAGGTGGAAGGCAAGCGAGTGAACCTGCTGCCGGTGGTGGCCCAGGCCTTGGCCGAACATCAGTTCTCGCTGAGCCCCGGCGCCAGTGAGGCTGACGACGCCGTGTGGTACGCGCCCGTCGACGACCGCCGCCGCGTGCCGGTGCAATTGAAGGACCTCCGCGGCCTGCTGGCACCGCTGGCCGAGTACCTGGAGCGTCCGAAGCAGTCGTTGCACCTGCCGCGCGTGCAGGCCGGACGCCTGGAAGAACTCGCGCTGGCCTTGCCTGCCGGCGGCTCGTTCGAAGCACCTGAGCGCCTGCGCGGATTCACCCAGCGCCTGCGCGATGCGGGCGAACGCGCCAGCGATGCCGTGCCCGAAGCCTTGCAGGCGGAGCTGCGCCCCTACCAGCGCGAAGGCCTGCGCTGGTTGAACGCGCTGGCCGAAGCGGAAGTGGGCGGTGTGCTCGCCGACGACATGGGCCTGGGCAAGACCCTGCAGCTGATCGCCCACCTGCTTAGCCTGAAGGAAAGCGGATCGCTTACGTCGCCGGCCCTGATCGTGGTGCCGACCAGCCTGATCCCGAACTGGATCGCCGAGACCGCGCGCTTTGCGCCTTCCTTGAGCCTGCTGGCGCTGCACGGCCCGCAGCGCGCCGAAGGTTTCGCGCAGCTGGGCACCTTCGATATCGTCCTTACCAGTTATGCATTGCTGCCGCGCGACGTGGCTGCGCTGAAGAAGCAGCCGTTCGCGTTGATCGTGCTTGACGAAGCCCAGCAGGTGAAGAACCCGCGTACCCAGGCGCGTCGCGCATTGCTGGCGCTGCAGGCGCCGCGCTGCCTGTGCCTCACCGGCACGCCGCTGGAAAACCACCTGGGCGAACTGTGGTCGCAGATCGACCTGGCCGTACCGGGCCTGCTTGGCGATGAAGGCGCCTTCCGCCGCCACTACCGCGGACCGATCGAGAAACAACACGACCTGGAAGTTCAGGAACGCCTGAACCGCCGCATCGCGCCGTTTATCCTGCGCCGCACGAAGGGGCAGGTGGCATCCGAGCTGCCGGCCAAGACAGAAATCACCCGTCGTGTGGTGTTCGAAGGCCGCCAGCGCGACCTTTACGAAAGCCTGCGCCTTTCCCTGTCGGAAGAATTGCGCGACGTCATTGCCCAGCGCGGTATCGCCCACAGCGGCATCGTGGTGCTCGATGCACTGCTGAAGCTGCGCCAGGTGTGCTGCGACCCGCGCCTGGTGAAACTGGAAGCGGCGCGTGGCGTGCGTGAATCGGCGAAGTTCGAACTGCTGATGGACATGCTGCCGAACCTCTTGGCCGAGGGCCGGCGCGTGCTGCTGTTCAGCCAGTTCACCGAGATGCTGAAGTTGATCGCGCATGAACTCGATCGCCGTCGCATCGCTTATGTCACGCTCACCGGCGAGACACGCGACCGCGCCGAGCCCGTGCAGCGTTTCCAGGCCGGCGAAGTACCACTGTTCCTGCTGTCGCTCAAAGCCGGTGGCGTGGGCTTGAACCTCACCGCCGCCGACACCGTGATCCACTACGACCCGTGGTGGAATCCTGCCGCGGAAGCCCAGGCCTCCGACCGCGCCCATCGCATCGGCCAGGACAAGCCCGTGTTCGTCTTCCGCCTGATCACCGCCAACACGGTGGAAGAACGCATCGAGGAACTGAAGGCGCGCAAGGCGGAACTGGCGCATGCGGTGCTGGAGGGTGGTGGCAGCCGCGAGAAGCTCAGCTTCGACCAGAGTGA
>Ga0307510_10001767_pt1 | contig 24116 bp, 30 predicted proteins | sample 12_EM_MG_FD_207224 | JGI IMG/M metagenome (GOLD analysis project Ga0307510, IMG submission 207224) | Populus trichocarpa ectomycorrhiza microbial communities from riparian zone in the Pacific Northwest, United States - 12_EM | ecosystem: Host-associated > Plants > Roots > Unclassified | place... | reverse complement strand
CCCGAAGAGCTGGGGACGGCTGGAAATTGCTGGGGATAGGAATTCTCAGGAACCTCCCTGTAGTGGCTAGCGAATCTTATCAAGATCCACTAGTCGCGCGTCAGGTATAAGTGTGACACTCAGGTGAACAAACCCTCAAAGGAGGAGATAAACCACTTCTTAAAGCCCCTTGTTGACGACCTTTTGAAATCCTACCTTGATGGTGTGTATTATACCTGCACATGGAAGTATCCCAAGGGACGAAAGACACGAAGTGCTCTAGCACTAATCATCTGTGATCTCCCAGCTTCCCATTAGGCACTAGGCTTTACTGGGCCACAGTCGACAAATTTCTGCTTGTACTGCAAGCTACAGCTCAAAGACATCAATGATCTCAATGTTGGGAACTGGGAGCCCCAGTCTTGTGAGGAGCACCAAAAAATGGCATTTGAGTGGCGGGATGCTTCGTCAGAGGCACAATGTGCTGAAATCACCAACAAGCATGGAGTACGGTTTTCAGAATTCCTCCGACTTCCATATCTCGACCCAGTACAAAGTCTCTGTATCGACTCTATGCACACATTTTTCTTAGGAATCCTTTCATGCCACTGTTGAGACATTTGGGGAATGGACGTTGAAATTAAAGATGGTGACGGTCTGACAACCAATCCTGTGTCCTCAGAGATGAGATTGTCACCCAATTTTCAAAAGGCATTCCTTGCTCTTTGCACAGGAACATTGGAAACTCTACGATGTTTCAAAGCTGGAACGCTTTACCACCTGGCCACAGATCAAGGTATTCGTGTAAAAGGAAGAAAGCACAAACACCTAATAACTGTTTTGACCAAATATGTGGGTCTCATATTTACGCTATTTGGTGACTCAAGCACATTTACAATACAATTCACAGCAACGCGACAAGGGGTGGTTTGATAACAACAAGAATCCTATCAATCCCTTGACAGCTCAGGAATGGCAGAACCCCAAGGCCAGTAGTTCCATATCAGCAGAATCCCAAGTTTCTGTCTCAGATGCATACACTGCTATGGAATATTACCTCTTTGCTGATTCTCCTGATGCGTTCTATAAGCTATCATCTGAATCTCTTGCTCACTTGTACTTCCTGAAAATCAAGGGCAAGCCTCTCAAGGGGATTTGAAGGCTTGCAAAGAAGAAGTTGATAGAAGCATTGATGAAGGCAGTGTGTAAATTACCTGTATTTTGGTCCTAGAGCTAACACACTTTACCAGAGGCATAGCGAAGGAATCACAGATGATGTTCACAAGCTTTATAACCCAGACCCAGAATGCCTTTCCCATGCAAAACAGGTTAATTCAAACCACTGCAAGACCCGGGTTCTTGGTCATACAAGGCTCCAAGAAATTTGGGCCGATATGGAGAAGACCATTTTGCCATCTTGGTGCACACCAGTGCCACCACACATTGGTGATAAAGCCCAAGGAAAGATTTCTGCTGACAGATGGCACGTTTTTTGCACAGTGTACCTCATCGTTACACTAGGCCACCTATGGGGTTCTTTGCCTCCAGATAACCATGAAAACCAACTGTTTATGAATTTCTGTGACCTTATCATGGCAACAAAAATTACTACTGGAAGATTTATTTACTATTGCATGCACTGAAGAGTTTCAAGATCATATGCTGAGATATCTGGGTGGGCTTGACAAACTATTCCCTGGGTACCAACTCGTCCCATATCACCACATCTTGATCCATCTGAGGGAACTTCTATCTTGCTTTGGGCCAACTACAACCTGGCATTGCTGGGTCTTTGAATGATACAACCATATGCTCCAATCCATAGAAACTAATGGAAGATTTGGTTCATATTTTCAAATGACTAGAATGATATTGTAAACGCCCTTATATTTATGGACAGGTGAATTAGAGAAAACACTATTTGAAAGGATGTGTATGACCCAAAGGCTCAAGGGTCTGGTTTCGACATGCGACATGATGGGACACCAATTGAAGCCGTTTGTAGACAAGCTTGGAGATTACCTCAACCCAACAATTAAAGGGACTGTCTTTGAACATCTGACGGCCATGGATGTCTCCCAGGGAGAGGAGTGCTGGCTTGAGAAGAACATCCTTCAGTCTCTCAGCAATCTCTTAGTCTGCAAAGGAAAGCCATCTGATGCAAGTTGGGTCTCTGGTGGCCACATCCAACTAAATGCAAAAGCAACACAGTATAATAAGTTTGCCCAGCGCGGTGCCATCTTCAGCCCATCATCATTTTCTGTCTGAGACAGCCACGTGGTAATTTGCAAAGGTGATTGGTACACAGGAAGAATCAAGCAAATATTTGCATATCCCTCTGGATTTCCATCAAAGCTTGATGCTTACTTTGTCATACAGAGGTTTAAAGGACTCTCAGATCAAGAAGCCTTACAAGACCCATATCGCAATTACCCTTTGGTCAGAGGCCACCTCTACCACCTTGATCTCAAGGACAAAATCAAGGTAGTGCCATCGCATGAGATAATGGCACATTTTGCGTATACACCACATAATGAGAAAGACTTCGGGTTCCCTTGCTTCCATGCGCTACCCTTGGACAAGGTGACAATCTCATGTTATTGTACAATGAGTGATGCTGACTCGTTTCAGGATTGAATGGTGTAAGGTGTGCCTGCACTGTAACCCCCAAGTCGTATTTGCATAATCGACGACTTTCCCCATTGCCTGGGCAGCCTCTCCATTTTTCATATCACCTCTCACCCTTGTTGTTGCGCACTTGTTTCCAGGTTTCTTTTTCTTAGTGTTAAAGTCAAATAGTTTAGATTGTAAATAGCTGCCAACAAAACTATATAAACATATTGGCACCCGTACCCTAGTACTGTCGGTCGTCTTAGATTTGGGTTTATGGTATGGGTCGTGGTCGTTTACTAGTACATGTTTACATACAATATGTATTACAACTGTCGGTTACCATATGGCTGTATCCCATATACAGTATGGTGTGCAGCCCTATAAATTCTCAAGATAACACAACATGCCAGAACACAAAGAGATGGACAAAATCAGGGGAATGTAGATGAAATTAATATATAGATGAAAGGGATCCGGAGGCACCAGAGGAGAGATGGAGAGGAGGGTATCATGACCGATCATGACTGGTATGACCACTCACGGTCAGAGTACGTAGAGCTTGATCAAGATGATCGATCGTGATGAATAACAGACTGAGATGATCATATGATCATATATATATAAGACGTCTTTGAGGGATATATTAATATATGGCCCGTGGCCGTGGGTCACTTGTCGCCGCTGCCTGTCGCGCTGATCAGGATCAAGTTGACAACCACCTCACTGGTACCTCAGCTGTGATGTCAGGTTTAATTTGCATTGTGAGCTGAGTTCATTCTCAGCGAGGAATGGAGCTAATCCAAGAATGGGAAAGCCATGTGATGAAAGGGGGTGAAGGATGAAAGGGAGAAGATGTGGTCGTTGGACCTGAGGCGAGATGAGATGAAAGGGAGGAAAGGAAATTTGCGAAATTGAAGCTGCCAGGTATGGCGGCTCTCATTCAACATTCAACATGGAATTCGAAAGATTTGAGATAGAGAAAACTTAGGTGATGGCAAGCAAAAGTGTAGAGAAACTGTGAGGGGATAAGTTGATATCAAGCAGACATGTTCCAAGCCAGTTTGTATACATGCAGAGGACTTGTAAAACTACAAGTGACTGTCCGAAACCTTCGCATCTAAGAGTAAGCAATGAACCAACCAGAAGGTGACTTAGGTGATGGAACACAGGAAGCAAGTGCAAGTACGTGAAGGGGAATGGACAAGAAGGGGAACAATGAAAAAGGAGACACATGGAGGAGTACAGGATGAGTAACACAATATCATTAAAGGTTATAACGTGGGGTTCTGGTGTAGAGGAGGTCTCAGGAGGGGTGTGCCTTCCTGTATTGGCGATATACAGTTGATCCAGTAACCCAGGCGGGTTCTCCTTGACCTTGTATCATGAGGTACTGCCCTTGAAGCCCTCCTGGGCCTGGACACATATAACCAACGGTAACAGGACTCCAAGAGAAGGTTTCAGAGTCACTTTCAGATGACTTAGAAGGCTGTGGCGCCCATACCCATAGTTGTGTCGTGTGCCCATTGGAGGAGTGATATGCATGAGCAAAGATGTCAAAGAGCCGGAACTCCCTTTGAAGCATTCCCATGCCCTGGATGCTGGAAGGATTTTCCAGAGGTGCATCAGTTCCGTGTAGAAAGAACCACCGATACTTCATCTGTGTCCAGTTTATGGTCCTGCTGTGAACACTAATGTTGAGGTCCTACCACCAAACATTATCAGATAGTAAATGCACAGCGTAAAGAGGTACTCACAGATAGGTGGCCAAGCAGATCTAAGTCCTCAATGTGGCTGTTGGTCTCCAGTGGTTCATCGGTGCCTTGAGGTTGCTGAATGGCCGTCCCCAAGCCGACGACATGCAGGGCTTTGTCCGGAAAAATCATGGAGGGGCTTGGCCCAAGAGGCTCCGAATCCCCAGATAGTGATGAATCAGGCATGAGAGGTATTGTAAAGGTGACAGGGAGGCAGAGCCCTTTGAGGTCTGCCTGAAAGTGATATTTACTAGATATTTGGGGTGTTGTCATTGGAGAGGGGTTGTGATCCGCTAGCTATAGTGCTGCAAGTGTGCCACATCAGTTGGAATGGCACTTGCTCCCCTTGCCTGGGCCGGCCTGGAGCGAACAACTTGTCAGTCAGTGCGCAGTGACCTATGTTTGAATGTTTGAATGTTTAAATGTTCAAAAGCTTGACTAGAGATGACTTAACTCTGTCTGTATCGCTGCAGCCATGGTCTCTCATTATTACCTCCTTGCTGCTGCAGTGCCCTCCTCCATTGTTCCCTCTGTAACGCCAGCATATGCTGTGGCCTCAGAACGTGCGCCTTTCAAGCCACCCGAGCCCGCCACACATCTGCCCTGCCTCTTGACCACTTGCACACCTTCCCCTTTCCCTTTTCCCTCTTGTCGTTCCCATTGTCCACCCTCATCATCAACAGATCGGAGCTTTGCCTCAAGCAGCCAAGCCACTCTGCTTGTTACACACCAAAACCCCTTAGCCAAAGTCTTGCAGATCGCCTATGTCGCATCGGCTGACATCAAAACTTGAATGGTATGGTGCTCCACTGGGGCAGTTCTCTCCTCAGTCTGAGCACAGGACGAGGGGGTATAAACCTCAATCTCCTCAATCCTTGGTTGCTCCACAAGTTGAGGGGCTTCGGATCATTCCTGTGTGCTCAGGCGGCACTCATAGAGTGTGTGTCCTTCATCGGACCTGCATCCAGCATAGGGTGCCCAGGTAGCTAGAGTGCAAGGAGACAGAGGCGGCATACAGTGGCCTTCGTACTGAGCACAGGCACACTCAAGCAGTAGTGCCACATAGCTTGCATCTCACACCGCTCCTTGCCAACTGACCATCGGTCTGGATCCCTTAGGATTGGGATAGGATTTTATATGGATATAGGATCGATTGGATTGCTTTTTGTACGTTTTCTCTCTTATTCCGTTTTAGACTTGCTACTCTCCATTCTACACCCTCTGCTTTCGATTTAGACTTTGCCCTCAAGTTCCGTCATACCGTTCCTCACCCCCGTTGCTATTGTGCTTGACATTGAGCTCCTTACCACAATAGAATAAAATTTCAAGACCGCTTTTATTGCATATGATGCCACACAGTCTGTCACCAGGTCGCCAGCAGTATCCTTGACTCGTTTGTCATTTATTCTCTTTTTCCTACTTACCTTCGCATGTAGAGTACTTGTCCCATATTGACACCGCTCTGCATATAAAAACACTGTGCCTGGCTTCATTAGAAGAAAGGCAACTGCAGCCCATATTCCCCATCTTTCTCATTTGCATGCTTCCAAGGGCAACTGTGGCCTGATTCCCTCTTTTCTTTTTGTGTGCTTTCAATCGACAATTTGTGAGCCCGCTGCGCCACAACCATATTTCTGAACTTCTCACTTGATATCTGTGCTTGTCATCCTCTCTGCCCTCGCTATCGCTCGCCCTTGCTATCACTTGCCCTCACCATCACTTGCCCTTGCCATCACTTGCCCTCACTATCATCCATCCCCGCCATCGCTCGCCATCCATCACTCCTCACTTCCCGCCATCATCATTGCCCATCACCACCACTTCGTCTTGTCAACGCCTCCGCGCACTTGCTAGTGCCACTGCCAACACATTGGGATCCTTGCTTCTCCAGTTTTCATCATTCCCCTTGCACGTTCTTGCTTGCTTGGGACAGCGGCCTCTTCCCCTCTTGAAGCGCAACTCCAAACTCTATCTGCAAGACCTCCCGGGTCTTGCTCCTCATACCTCTGTCCATTTTCCAACTGGTGTGAATCATTTTTATGGGGAGAGAATATGTCATGGTACACTGGACACTGCCTGTATTCGATGGTTGGGATGTCACAGTGCACTAGCCGCTCCCCATGCTTGATGAATATAATGCAGTGGCAAACTAGCGACTTCCTGTGTTTGATAATTATGGTGCTACGGTGCACCAGCCGCTCCCATGCTCAAAGGCTACTGGGTTCACAGTTTCTGTTTGACCCAATTCCAACATATATGCCTCGTTTACCTCAATTTCGACTGGGGAAATAGCAATTAATGTTTTTTTTTTCTCTCATTTTCCTTTAGTTTTGTGTAGACACTGATCAATGCCTCTAGCAGCTTGTGACTTGGTATCTTCTTTGGTTCGCCACAACATGGTTACTTCCATGATGTGGGTGATTTCTGACCTGTCTAATCATTCATGTCTCCTCATGTCTACCCGTATGAGACAGATATCTCACAAAGGTCTGTGACCGACTTGAAGTGATGACTCTGTCTGTGCCTCGAACATTCAGCGTATTGCAGAGCGATTCGGGCGGTGATATGGGATCTATGGAATGGACACAGACGACTCTGACCGACCCTTCACATTTGATGTTTCTGAAACGAAGAGAACACAGTTACCCACCCTAGTTTTCAGGGTTTCAGGTACTCTCATTCATCTTTCTCAAGTGTCTTGTTTCTGATCCATCAGATATGGATATGAACTCAGACTACAGAGTGCCTTACAAATATCCCCCCAACTGTCCTGTTGATCCTACAGTCCTTTCCTCTTGCCTTCTGCTCATGGAAACTATACAACTTGTATCACAAGGACCCCAGGCCCTGACCACCGTGACATCTTACATACCACATCCACATCAAACTCATTCCAAGGCTTTCGATGAACTCACATCCAGCCAGATATCTTTGCAAAATGGACAATGCCCTCATTCTGTCAGAAGAACTTGAGGAGAATGCCATGCAAACATTGATCGGTGTCACTGTTGAGGATCTTTTCCCAGAGCCCTGCAAGGAAATTGCGATACAGTACGTTCACAGGAATCTGATCCTGTTTTCTCTCAGGCCAGGTGGGTCTGCAAATCATCATCTCATGTCTTTCTTTGTTAGTCAATCGACAAAATTGCCAATGAATCCAACTCCAAGTCTTTTTTTAGAATCTATTTTTGTGTGCCCTGGGGAGCGGAGCCCATGTAACACTTCTGGGCATAGGTACATAAGCTGCTGGTAAACCACCAAGATCATGGGTACTAATTGTTCGGTATTCTACCCCCACAGCACTAAGGCTATTGTTGCGTAATATGTTTTACTATGCATTTGGTGAGTGTGGCGTCAATATACCAGGGTATCTCATAGGGATGTAGCCTTGCTAGTGGAACATAGTGAGACCTCTTGTATGTCACAAAAAAACTTAGGTTCGAATTGAATAGACAGTGCTTGCATAGAACTGGCGCGTGCTTTGACATTGCAGGGGGGAAAGGAGAAGAGGGCTGGGAGTAGGGTAGGCTGGTAGTGTGAGTGCATGTGCATGAGGCTGGCATGAGCGTTAATCAAATTTAATCGATTGGGTTGGACTCCCTGGATCGATTCATCACTTTAACACATTCAACCATGGCAAACGGGCATCCCAGTAGCAATTCCATTGTTACTGGCCATGGCTTGCACAGCCTGCCGGCATGCTGAGCGAGGGCCGATCAGGGCTCATCGATGCTCATTGAGCGCTCATCTGTCATGTGATGGTATGCATAGGTTCAGACATCTGAGCAACTTAAAGAAGTGCTCTATCATTTCCTTCTCGTCTCCGCACACTGGGCATCTGGCACTGTCCACTTTCCTAATCCTCCTGAGATAGTGGTTCAGTGGGCAAGTCTGAACTGTGTCATGGCCAGGCCTAGGTGGCTAGCATTGTCCCTGCCAGCTGTACTGAGCTTGCTCAAACTAGTCATTTTTGGGAACTGTTTGTAGCATGCAGAATCGTCGAACTGTGTGGTTCTTTGGCCTCTTTCTGTGCCTCTCCAACGTAAACTGCTTTCCCATCTCTATTTCCAAGTTGTGTGATGTGCTCTTTTGATCATGACAGCTGCAGAGTTGATCAGTAGGGTTTACAAAGGCAGAATGGAAGAGGGTGCCTGTCTGAAGTTAACCCCTCTGCCGCTCTTTTTCATCCTTGTCTGCAATTTCATTTCCCTCTATTCCTTCGTACCCCACCATCTAGTGCATGGTGAGGCCATATCTTCGCTTGCTCCTGCGCATGTGTTTCTGCACCTGATTTACTAGCCAGATTATCTCCCTTGTAATGTGGTGACCCATGCTTCTCAGTGGCGATTGGAATGCCTCAATCGCCACTTGGTTGTCCAAGGTGTGCTTCTCTGTGCTGATAAGGTGCATTCCAAGAAGTATGCATATTAGTTCAGCCTCACTGCAGTGGCCCACTAGCAGCCCCTGACTTATCCTGTCTCCACCTTGTGCTGAGGCCTGAGGCCTGAGGATCCACCTGCGCCATTCCCACTACCAGACATTGGTGGAATTTCTGTGCTGAATGTGTACGATCCTATTGTAGAGGTGGTGCTGCTCTCGAACCCCTTGAGGTCTCCCACATATTTGACAGGGTATAATTACCTCTACCACTTTATCTGCATTTCCAATGACTCACCACATTCTAGCCTCCCATTCTCTGGGATGTAGGAACCTGGTGAATTCCTGCTGCCTACAAGTAGACATAAAATCTGTGCACTGTGGAACGTGCAGTGGACCAAGTGCCTTTCCTCCAATCCCAACGTGTCTGTCTTTGTTGCCCCAGCTATGACACCTGTCCACCCTTGACAGACAATGTGTTCATTGGACCATGAGCTCTGCCATGTGGAGGGCAGTGGACAGTGGTGACCCCAATTATGCCAGCCAGGAAGCTGCCAGTAGAGTGTTTTGGCATCTTCTCAATGTGCCTCATGGCAATTCAGGTGGAAAATGCAGCTGTCAGATCTTGAATTGCTTGACCCTTATTTTCAGACCATCTATCAGAAGCATTTTTAGTCAATGTAGTGATGCCTGTGGGGTGCCTGTTGCATTTGCAATTGAGTAGCGTGATACATAATGCATAGATGATTGGTGTGGCAATATGAGGCCTGAGATCTGAGAAGTCGTGCAGTTGTAGGGATGTTTGGCCACTACAATCGTACCTACCAGACAACTCTTTGTGCTCTGTCGTTCCTTTCCCCCCATCCCCCAGCAACACACCAACCTCTATCTCCCTGCACAAATGGCCCTGCACTTTCGGGGGAAGTATCAGTTGTTATCCTCTGCACATGAAGATTCAATTACTTGTGTGGCATTCAGTACCAAAGGAGACTACGTTGCTAGTGGTGGGCTTGGGCGAAGGTTACAGATATTCTCTTTGGACAATGGCAAACTACACTATTCAATTGTCACTACAAGCTCTATCAAGTCATTAATATGGCTTCCAGGAGCAGAGCAAACTCTACTTTGTGTGTGCCATTCTGGCATCTTGATGAACATCACTATTCGTCCAGGGGTATGTGGAAATAATCACCCCCTATGTACTGAGACCTCACATATCCTATGAAGGATACTATGAATATCAGCTGCTTTGAAGCAAAGCATCACTTCATTGACTTTATGGCTGCAGATGTTTCTGCTGCCTACCTCGCAACAGGTTATGGGGTGGATATTCGGATCTAGAAGGGGGACAAACATTGTATGTTCAAGTTCTTGCTGGTGTTTCTCTACATTCATTGACTCGCATGCGCAAATTCCACAGACAATTGGAAAGGGCAGAGCTTTTTAGGTGGCCCTAAGAAGTCCATGGATAATTGTGAAGCCAAAATTATCTTAACTGGGTTATACTGGTGGCGCCATAGCTCCAATACCAGCGATGTCAGGCTGATCACAACATACCGCCATCATGGCATTCAGTATGGTGTTCTATTGTACTGGAATTGTTTGAATTCTAATGGTATACATGCTAGGTTATGGGACATTGGGACAATGACAGTTGTGCAGTCAATAAATATGCATTCTCCTATGTAAGTTGCCTGCTAAGAGCCTAAGAATGACTAGTTTATCTCACAGAAATAAGACTTGCAAGCTGTCTTTCCCCTAATGGGCACCACATATCTATGGCCAAGTATGGTGGATATGACCTGTACAGCTTAGACACTGGCATCATCCTCCACACATTTGCACATGGCTTACATGCAGGCATTGATAAATACCCTACTGCATTTCTACCAGGGGGATTCACATTTTGTGGTGCAACTAGTGATGGGACTGTAACTATCTGGGGTGTCAAGGAAGGTGATCAACTGCAGTCAGTTCAGCATCTTTGTGCATCCAGGTTTCCATGTCCCCTTGCTGCAATCCTGATTTTCCACAAGCAGGCGTGACACTTCACACCCTTGCAGTATGTTCTATGCCTACCTCACTCCCTTATCATGGCTCACTCCTCCAGGTATATGCTGCAAAGAATGCTGGCATTGTACTTCTTGTGACAGCATCTTCCAATGAAGTCAGGGTTTGGTGTGCCACATCTAGCAGTAAGTATTTCGACCATAGTATGCAGCAGACAACTTATGAGCTCTTATATTGAAGAAGGCCACATCCGACATCACAACAAGTGTGACAACTACCGATTTTCTGGGGTATGTTGTTGCAAATCTTGCATGGAAAAGGCACATATGCTGATGGATGCACAGCCTACTGCTGCTGTGGTCTTGGCAATCTTGATATATTGCATTGCGATTTTGCTTGCATGGGCATCACAGAAAATTGCCTAGGGTACAACTTTTGTGCCTGGATCTTGGCGTAGCTACGGATGAAGAAGGGGCTTAGGGATTGGGAGGGAGGGTTGTCTGATAGTGTTGCGGTGGTGGACTAGTACTGCCTTCCATGATAGCATCAAATCAATTCATGACTAGGAACTTGAAGCTTGTTCAAGTTCCAAGTCATGAATTGATCTGATGCTATTCGATTTGCCGGCATCCAGGCCCTATGATGAGACTTTCCTTTCCACTACACTCATGCACCCCATGGCATAAATGGTGGCTGCATAAAGTCAGAGATCGACATGGGCATACAAAGAATTTTGTTCAAAGTGAGCATCCAACCATGCTCAAAGGTTACGATCGTTACAATGCCACAGAGAGCCAGCTACCCATGATGCATGGTGCATGATGCTGTAGTGCACCAGTGTTAAGGCTTCAACGGGCCTTGATAGTACGACTTGTACTAAGAGTGAACTGGTGGCGAGTACTTGAAGGAGTAGAGGAGTCTCTAGCTTTACTAGAGACGACTTAGAGTGAAGTGGGTAAAAAAGGGGGAGGCACTAGGGAGGCTTTCAAGAACGTTGATATTGATAATCAAGTCAAGCTTAGGGCTTGACTGTTGAAATACAAGGCGCTTATATACAGGCAGGCAGGTGCACATGCTACAATCACTAAGGTAGGTAGTTCTGGTCAAGAGGCATCTGTCTGTGATGTATGAAGGTCCGTGGATAAGTGCTGTGGTCTGTATGAGTCGAACAATAGAGAATGAGCAAGAGCAAATGAGCTGTAGACAAGTTGCCTAATCAATCCTTAATGGGAGAACAATGGCGGCGGGTCATTTCAAGAAGAGAAGCATCGTCATGATGCGATGACGACCACAAGGTTTGAGATTGATCCAAGGAGATCTGGTCTCTGCATGCCCAATACAGTCTAATGGGTGTCTAGTGTAAGCAACTACTGTTTACGGTAATCTGTATTGATGGTGACCCAATTAAGGGCCATGTCGCTATCAGCATCGTCTGCAGAGCTCTGCGTGGATGAGGGATTGTCTGCGGATCCTCCTGAGGAGGTCGACTGGTGGCCCAGACTCTGGGGCGAGGTGCTGGCTATAGGCGATAAAGCAGTGGGCGTGATTGACTGGTAACTGCCTTCCCTACTGGTGTGTTGATGTATGGGTGCTGAAGAGGGACTTGTAGGTGATAGGGAGTGCTTGCAGGACACAGGACTACTGGGCTGGGTGAGGTATTCCTCCCAAGGTGCGACAGGGGACTCTTCCAGGGACAAGGTATGTGTCTGTCCTCCAGGGACGTCAGGTTCATAGTGAGTGACTGGTTCTGGCTCCAAGGGCGGCGTGTCCTCCATGGGACTGTCTGGATCTTCCAGTGGGTTCTCTACTGGGGGTGGCTCTTGGTACATCTCCATTGAGGAGTACTCCCGATGATGGATGTTCCAGGGGACAGGGACGAGGGGCAGGACTGGTAGCTGATCAAGGGGTGACAATGGTTTGGATGGTTCACTGGGCGGTAGCAGTGGCAACTCTGGTAGAGGTGATGGGTTCAATGGTAATGGTCACTTGACCATGGGTAGGGTGACAAGGAGGGGGTCCGACGAAGGGGTGAAAAATGGGGGTGCATCATAACATGAGGCCCCTCCTAAGGGAATCGTTTCCACACAATTACGAGCCTTGGCTAGCTGAGCCCTGAGTTCCTTGTGGTGCTTTAGTGAGAAGCGTGCCCACTTGGCCTGACTGGGGTTGGGTAGCGTAAGCCCTCTGCCTTTCAGCAGGTTGGTCGTCGTGAAATAGAGCTGGGGGTATATCCACAATAGATAGAGAGCCGTGTCCTTGTTGAGTTTCCTGAAGTAAATGGCTAGTGTCTGTGTTTCGAAGCGTCCCAAGTTGCGTTTCCACTTGTTGTCTATAGCAATGAAATCCTTGACAGCTAACTTGAGGATTTCTTTTCTGAGATCTTCTTTAAGGTTCTGTTGTTTCTGCTTCAGCAATGGCAAGGAGGACTTCTCTGTTGAGTAGTCTGGCATCAGTGTATTGGCTGGTAGTGTCACTGTCATCGTCTGCTTCTTGTTCCTGTTCTGTTTCAGGATGTTGTTCACTTGCAGGATAGAGTCTGGTAGTGCTAGCATCGGGGTTGAGAGGACTGTGTTCCTTGAGTATTGTTCCTTCTGATAAGGCATCTGGATTGGTCGTATATAAGGGCGGGTGTCCTGGTGATTCTGGTTCTGACTGTGCTTCTGTGGGGGATTGGAAGTGGAAAGGGGGTCTGTGATGATAGTAGCGCTGATGTCTGATTGAAGCACTAATAATCAGTTCTTCGCTGTCAACTGGGACATCAATTCCATTGTGATTGATGACGGTTTCTTCCTGTCCTGGTTCCCAGTTGGTCCAGTGTAGTCTGACGGTGAAGTCGTTCCTTCTGATGAAGGCGGCAAATAGGTGTAGGTTGTTGACTTCCATGTGTGTTCTGATGAGGATGATTCCATTGTCTGTTCCAAGGGTGAAGATAGTAGATGTGGGGAATCCTGAGCTAGGTAGGTCTGGATGCTGTGCCATCTATTGGTGGTGGTAGGGGCAGTAGTGTTCCTTACATGAGCTGGAGTGAAGGAGGGAGTGTTCGAAGGTGATATGGATGGCTCTCTGTAGTGATCCTGGCTTTCTGGCAGCTGGTATGAACTCTTTGAATCGGTATGGGTTGGGGTAGATAGCTGGGTCTCTGAAAAGTGAGCAGAAGAAGTAGAGGGACTGTTTGGAGGGATGGGAGTAATCTGGTTGGTGGGGCATGATGGGGAATATTCTTCTGTTGTTTCCATGGCTTTTATGCAAGAGTGAATGGCTGCAGGATGGCTGGCATAGAAGTCTGTAACAAGGTCTGCAGTGTTCATGTCTGATTCATCGACCCATGAGTCATGAGAGGGCGAGTATCCTTTCCAGCGGACAAGGTACTGCTTCTTCTTTGTTCGCCCAAAGCATCTTGATTGGAGGATTTGCTCTACTTCCCATTCTGGTTCTCCTTCTATGATGTCAGGTGGCGGTTCTATCCAGTTTGATCCATGTGCTTCTGTTTCTCAATATGGCGTTAGCAATGATGCATGGAAGACGTTATGGATCTTCCAATGACTTGGCAGTTCTATTTTGAATGCGGTGTTTGATATGATGGTGACTACCCAAAAGGGTCTGTATTGCCTTGGTGATAACTTTGGAGTGATGTTTGCTGGCAAGTTTAGGTTGGTTCCTTCCAGCCAGACTCTGTCTCCAATTGCAAATAGTTTGTATCTTGGTTTTTGCTTTATCCAGCTGTCTTGCGCTTTACATTGGGCCTCTTGGGCGGCTTCTCTGGCTTCTTTGATATTGGTGAGATGTTTTTCTAGAGTGGGAATGTCAGTTGATCTGGTGGGCTGATGTATGCGTGGAGTATATCCAACAAGGAGGTCGAATGGGGCTTTCTTTGTAGTGGTGGATGGCCATGAGTTCTTTGTATACTGGGCTAGAGGTAGCCAGGTATGCCAGTTGTTTTGCTGTGTTCCACAGAACATGTGGAGGTACTGCTTGAGTGATTGGTTTGTGTGCTCGCTGGCACCATCTGTTTGAGGATGGTAGGCTATGCTGATATTTTGGCAGATGTCTAGGAGGCAGCATAGCTCCTTTCCAAAGTGTGAGGTGAACCAGGGATCTCGGTCTGAGATAATCTTCTTGGGTAGGCCATAATGTGGTAGGACATGTGTCAAGTAGAGTTGTGCGACTCCTTCAGAGTCTATAGTTTCTTTGCAAGGCAAGAATATTGAAGCTTTGGTACAATCTGTGTCTGTGATCGTCAGGATGGTATCATGGTCTCCAGAGGGCAGTAGCTTTGTGATGAAATCCATGGCAATAGTCTCAAATGGATGAGCATTTTCAACAGGAGTGATTGGCGACAATGGGGGATGGCTAGGATAAGTGTTCACTTTGTTCATTTGACAGGTTGCGCATCCTCGGATGTACTCAGTAATGAAGGCTTTCATGTTGGGCCACCAGTAGTATGGTGAAATTAATTGGAGTGTTTTTGAAATTCCAGGGTGGCCAGCGGTTAATTGGTCGTGAAAAAGGGATGTTACTCCCCTCCTAAGGGTATTGTCTGCCACGACAACTAAGGCGTTCCCATGGTACCAGTGGGTTCCGTCTGCTAGGGTGATTTGTTTAAATGCTTTGACCCAATTCTTGAGCTGTTTCTGTCCTTGGTATTGCACTAATTTGACTTTACTGTCCAGATTGCTTTCCAGCGTATCCCAATCCATGACTTGGATATATTCGTCTTCTCCACCGGGCCGCCTGTTTCCGGGGTTGCTCCTGTCCATGGAGGTACTTCGAATACTTGTATGGTGTTTGCAGAAATATTTGCTGCGCCATACAGTGATGTCTTCATTTGCTGGGTTGCTGCCATCATCATGGTCTTCACATCTTGATAGGCCGTCTGCTTGATTTGAAGCTCCTGGCTTGTATTCTAGTATCATGTTGTACTGTTCTCGTTCTGGTAGGTATCCGGCGACTCTTGGTCCAATTTTCCTGGGGTCACGGTAGTAGCAGAGGTTTGCATGGTCGGTATAGACTAGCACTGGTTTCTCAGTGCCTTTGAGGAGATAATCCCAATTCCTGAGGCCACGCATAATGGCCAGGAATTCTCTGTTGTAAATGGGGTAATTTTGCTCTGTGCTGGTGAATTTCTGGGAGTGGAAACCGCAGGGGTGCCATGGTCCTGGCTTTTCTGTGCCATTGGGTCATGTGATAGGTGGTCCTCTTTGGTAGAGTATGGCTCTGGTCGCTATCTGTGAAGCGTCAACTTCTAGCTTGAATTGTTTGCTGGGATCTGGGTGAATGAGTACTGGAGCACTAGTGATGCACTTCTTGAGTTCTCTAACTGCAGCTATGCAGTCCAGTGTCCATTCAAATGGGACGTCTTTTCCGAAGAGTTGGGTAATGGGGGCTGTGATAGAGGAAAATCTGGCAATAAACATGTGGTGGTATCCCAAGACTCCTATGAATGAGCGGGCTCCTTTGAGGGTTGTGATGTTTTCTGGCCAGTCTGCTATTCTGGCAATTTTGGCTGGGTCAACTGTTGCACCGTCCTTGGTGAGGCATACTCCTAGAAAGTCCATTGTTGGCTGCATGAAGATTGATTTACTGAGCTTGAGATGTAGTCCATTTTTGGCTAGCAGGTCGAAGGCGTAGTGAGAGGATCTCGATGTGTAACTTGATGTCTTTGAGTTTTGTTCCTAGTCCACAGTTGTCCATATAGCTTTGGAATATTTTCCTGATGTTGTGGACTCCTTTCTTCTCAAAGTGTTCATATAGGTCTTCTAGCATAAGGTTCATAAACCTCTGGAATGTCGGTGGTGAGTTGCTCATTCCGAAGAACATGACTTTGGGCTCAAATAGCCCATGTTGGGTTTTGAAGGCAGCTTTCCATTCATCCCCTTCATGTATGCAAATATTGTTGTAGCCCCAGCGTATGTCGAATTTGCTGAATAGCTCCATTCCTTGGAGGTCTTCAATACATTGGGCAAGGTTAGGAAGGGGGGTGACGTCTTTCTTGGTGACTGCATTGAGTGGGCAGTAGTCAATGATATAGCATTTTTCTTTGCTGTCCTTTTTAGGGACCATGAATGTGCTGAATCCATAGGGTGATTCGGATGGGACAATGTATCCCTTGGCTAGGTTCTCGTTGAGGAACTGGTTTTCTGCCTCCTGATCTTTGAGGCTCATGGGGTAGGTTTTGCAGTTGAATTTCGCTGGAGCTTCAGCTGTAAGCTCAATTTTATGGTCGCATGGTCGTGATGGCAGGAATTTCTTGGCTTCTTCATCTGAGAAGAGGAGTGCATGTCATTTGAATTCTTCAGGTAAGGTGATTTCTTCTTTCTTGTTTTGCTCCGTGTATTTGTGAGCCATTTCAGTTGCATTGTGGGTCCTGTTGATTTCCATAGTTGTCCTTCCAATCCATACATCGGGTTGGCTTTGGTCTTTGAGTTCCTCTATAATTGCTTTGTGGGTTTCCATGATGAGATCATTGTCTTCTTGTTTTTGTCGCTTTTCCTTGAGGTAGCCTTGCGCTTTGTCCCAGGTAGTTTTCCGGATGGTTTTGACCTTGACTTTTGGTCCTTTGAGGGTTCCTGCTTCCCAATCAATGTTGGGTTTGAATGCCTTGAACCAGGGGTAGCCGAAAAGGAAGCAGTCTCTTCCTAGATTTGTGACGAAGAAATGTATTTGTTTTCTTACATTTCCTTTGCTAACCATAAGGTTGCAATAGTGGCTGATTTTTCCTTGTCTGTTGGGTGTTCCATCAACGTTAAAGACGGGTCGCTGGTAAGGGAGTTCCTTCATTCCTAGGCGGAGTTTCTTGACAGTTTCTGAGTTGATAAAATTTTCCATTGCTCCGGTATCAAGGAGGCTGATTTCTTTTGTTTCCCTTTTGTAGCTGACAAGCGTGAATTGGACTTGGACTGAATTACTTTTGTTGACAAAGACACTGTCTAGTCTGAATGTTTTGGCAAGGGCTTCAATTTTCTGGATGTTGAATTCGTCTTTTGGGATGAGCTCATTGAGCATTCTGATTTTTGTGTCTTCATCCATGGTCTGGATTTGTTCTTTGAGTGTGTCTCCCATCTGCTTTGCAGTGGGCTTCAACTTTGGGTAGGCATGTGCGTCTCCCAACTGCGTTACAGTGGGCTTCAACTTTGGTTTGCATAGTTCTATGATTTCTTTGCAAGTGGCCTCATCGAATTTATGGGCATTTTCTGTGACAAATTTCTGGACTTCTTTTATGTCCTCTAGCATTGGTACGCTTCTTTTTTTGTGTGCTGCTATAAGCTCTTTGATCCTCTTTGCATCCAATAATTTTGGAGCAGGTGCTGGGATTGCTTGATCCAAGTTTTCTTCTTTAAGAGCATTGAATTTATTGGTGCTCTTGTTCTCTTGGATCCTTTTGGCAAGTTGATCCATTGGTAGGATTCCCATATCAGGGTGACTTCATGTGGTACTAATAACTGCGACTTCTTGTTGATCATGATTGACTCGGCACTTAACTCAACAGTTACGAGCATAGTGACCCTTCTTGTGACAATCGAAGCATTCTTTGCTTCTCATAAGTTCGTCTGGCGGTGGTACGTGCTTATGACCTCCATATTTTGTAAATGACATATTTTTCATTTGGGGTTGGGTTACTATGCTAGTACTGTATCGTCCGCCCACATAACAGATTGCATTGACCTCGATAGGGTCCTTCTGTTCTATGATCGTCGGTTCTTTGACATCGAAGACTTTGTATAGAGCTTTACGAAGCATTGTTTTTGCATCGTTCTGTGGTTGCATCTTTTTGTGCACCTTTCTTTCTCCCATTGATGATCCAGTGGTTCCCTGGTATGACCAATCTGTTGTCGGTTTGATTGCTCTGACTTCAGTGGTCAAGCGTCCTGTAGCTGTGACGCCTTTTGGTCTACCAGTAGCCTTCTGGTCTTGGATATGGGGTGCACTCTTCATAGCAGCAACCATGGCATATGTCTTTGTATTGTTTACAAGTGTTGTCATGACATCTCTGGATGGATGGGTAGGAGGAGGATAGATGGATGGGTGTAGTGGATTTGAGTGAACCAAAGTCTTCTCTGCGTGGAGGAATAACAATGTGTCTGTATGACCCAAGGCTGTCTGACTTTCATCTGCCTCTTTGTTTCAAGGGACACAAGCCCAAGAAACTTCACACCTTAGTTTGGTTTATGCGCTCTTTCCACTTCAACACCTGTGAGGGCGCTTTGATCCTCCTACACAAGACTTTCAACTCCGGGTAAGGGAGGTCTTATGCAATAGATTCACAAAGTTGTGGACTGCGGAACCACTGGCACTAACATATGGGGTACTAGGAAGGTAGGGGATGTGAACATCCGGGGTGGTGGTCTACTCGCCAAGCTGGTATGTCTGGAAGAAAGCTTGACTTGTGTTAAGGCTTCAACGGGCCTTGATAGTACGACTTGTACTAAGAGTGAACTGGTGGCGAGTACTTGAAGGAGTAGAGGAGTCTCTAGCTTTACTAGAGATGACTTAGAGTGAAGTGGGTAAAAAAGGGGGAGGCACTAGGGAGGCTTTCAAGAACATTGATATTGATAATCAAGTCAAGCTTAGGGCTTGACTGTCGAAATACGAGGCGCTTATATACAGGCAGGCGGGTACACGTGCTACAATCACTAAGGTAGGTAGTTCTGGTCAAGAGGCATCTGTCTGTGACATATGAAGGTCCGCGGATAAGTGCTGCGGTCTGTATGAGTCAAACAATAGAGAATGAGCAAGAGCGAATGAGCCATAGACAAGTTGCCTAATCAATCCTTAACAGGAGAACAATGGCGGCGGGTCATTTCAAGAAGAGAAGCGTCGTCATGATGCGATGACAACCACAAGGTTTGAGATTGATCTGAGGAGATCTGGTCTCTGCATGCCCAATACAGTCTAATGGGCGTCTAGCATAAGCAACTACCATTTACGGTAATCCGTATTGATGGTGACCCAATTAAGGGCCATGTCGCTATCCGTGTCGTCTGCAGAGCTCTGTGTGGATGAGGGATTGTCTGCGGATCCTCCTGAGGAGGTCGACTGGTGGCCCAGACTCTGGGGCAAGGTGCTGGCTATAGGCGATGAAGCAGTGGGCGTGATTGACTGGTAACTGCCTTTCCTACTGGTGCATTGACGTATGGGTGCTGAAGAGGGACTTGTAGGTGATAGGGAGTGCTTGCAGGACACAGGACTACTGGGCTGGGTGAGGTATTCCTCCCAAGGTGCGACAGGGGACTCTTCTGGGGACAAGGTATGTGTCTGTCCTCCAGGGACGTCAGGTTCATAGTGAGTGACTGGTTCTGGCTCCAAGGGCGGCGCGTCCTCCATGGGACTGTCTGGATCTTCCAGTGGGTTCTCTACTGGGGGTGGCTCTTGGTACATCTCCATTGAGGAGTACTCCCGATGATGGATGTTCTAGGGGACAGGGACGAGGGGCAGGACTGGTGGCTGATCAAGGGGTGATGATGGTTTGGATGGTTCACTGGGCGGTAGCGGTGGCAACTCTGGTAGAGGTGATGGGTTCAATGGTAATGGTCACTTGACCATGGGTAGGGTGACAAGGAGGGGGTCCGACGAAGGGGCAAAAAATGGGGGTGGATCATAACAGCCAGCCACTACCGCAGCAGTCTGCATTCAAAAGCTAGGACACTGCAGTCCACTGACTACTGTCCACGTTGTTCAAAAGCTATGAGCAGTAACTGCAGGCAGCAGATGTGGTAGATTTAGCAGACGTGGCAGAAGGCTAGGACTGTGGGGGCAGCAGGAGACATAATTGTGGCAGCAGCAGCAGCAGCAGAAGTAACTGCAGCAGTGGCACAGGCACTGCAGTAGCAGCAGAAGTAACTGCAGCGACAGCAGCAGCAGCAGAAGTAACAGCAATGTCATATGATCTTGGGTTAATGGTGATTCCTGGTCATTTCACACCTGTTGTTGTCAGAAAATACTGGTATTTTTTAATCCTATGTGACTACAAAACACCCTGTCCTTCCTTTCCATATCCCAGGGTCCTTGATCGCGTCCACAGCCCAATGCGTCCACAAGTCCACTGTGTCTGCCACGTCCACCATGCCCATGCGTCCCCCCCCCATCCACCACGCCTGCCGCGTCTGCTGCATCCACCATCCACCATGCCCACATGCCCCCCCCCATCTACCATGTCTGCCGCATCTGCCACATCCACCACATCTCCATGCCTGCACCGCAGTGGTAGCCCCTTGTGGATCCTGTGGAAGCCTACATGAACAAGAGAGATGAACGTGAATGTCAGCTAGTGCGCCAGGAAGGTATATAAAAAAAGGACGGACTGGATGTGCAGCACCCATCGGTTCTTGCGCAGCTCGAAAAAGCATGTCGCTGTGTCCATGTCCTTGGCAAGGATGATGCACATGAGGTCGCACCACAACCAGCGGCTCTCGTATGGCTCCTGCTCGTCCTTGGGAGCGACCCACTTGGGCACAACATCGCTGCCATGCTTCAGCACATCAAACAATGTGCACTTCTCAGCAGTCTATGACATTAAACCAGCGTGTATGAGCAAGAGAGCACAGAGAGAAGGGGACATTGTAGGCGCATGTGTACCTTGGCTGCCTTGAATTCCATCAGCACACTCCACTTGTCATTGACCTGGCCAACCTTGGTAGAGCTGTGTTTCACCTGGCCAGCAATGGCATTGTACGTGCTGGAGATGAAACCTCTTATCTTGAATTCAAGGTCAGCTAGGAGATCCTGCATGTTGTTGTGCATGCTGCACGTGTCTCTGAGTTCAAGGACCATCTTCCCAAAGAGAATTCCACCCCTGTATATGTTCAGCATCGTTAACATGTACTCTACAAAAGGCCAGCAACAACCAAGCATGTCAGTCAGTAACGTGTCTTGGGGAAACATTGAGATGGGGGGTGGGCATGCAATTACCTGCATCTTCCAGGTAGGATATTTCAGGACGTTTGTTGACAGGGTTGAAAGGATTGAAGTCAAGGAGCTTGATGCTGGTGTGAGCACAGCCTGTATCATGAAGAGCAACAACAATGGAAGCATTGATGGCATCCTGGTTCTTGGTGCAGGATGCGTACGCCGTGAGGAGGATAACATCGTCAGGAGAGAAGCAGCATAAGTTTTGATAGGATCCCTGTTGATAATGAGCTTGTTTGTGATGAGAGTACCGGAACACAGGATGGCGATGGCTGCAAACTCCTCGATGGTGGTGATATCACTGATATGGGTGATGATAGCCTTGAACCGCACTTACCGCATCTGATATGTCCACTGCATCTGCCATATCTGCTAAGTCCACCACATCTGCCGCCTTTCCTTCGACCCTCTCCAAGGCCTGCAGCCATCCACTGGTCCACAGGACAAGACAGATGACATTTGAGACGATAAAGGAGACGCAATGTTATCTGTAAAGTGTGAGGAATGGCGATAAGTGAAAAATACACACCAGCAGCAGACTTGGGATGAGGCAAAGAGGGGCTTTGAGGGTTAGCAAAGGCAGGCGATGAGGTGATGGAGGCAAGGTGTGCAATGGTGGTAAGGCATGCAATGGTGGCAAGGGAGTTGGCATAGTGGAGTGGCAGTGTCCATAAAGCCAGCATATATGCCAACATGGGATGCAGTTGACGCCAAGGTTGACACAGATGTTGTTGAGGCACATGCAAGTTATGGTGTAACCGTGTAATGAGTTCAAGTCAAAGTCACATGAAATTAGTACCAAAGGAAGGGAACAGAATGACATGAGGAATGCTCTAAGGAGTCCAATCAACTGGCACCCCTTAGAGTCAGTTTTTACTGACACACAAGGAACGCTCCAACAAGGCTAATCAGTTGGTGCCCCTCAGTGTCAGGTTTTGCTGACCAACATGACGGGCAAGAATGGATAAGCCATGTCTGCTTATAGTCTGCTTATGGTCCAATTAATGTCTAATAAATTGACATCCCTTTACCGTCACCTTATCTTAAATAAGAATAGTTGAACAATTAGAAATTAAATGGCCAATTAGAAGAGTACTGCTTATATGATAAAATATTTAAAATAAACTGCATGTTACAGGCTTGGAATAATTATTTAGCTGGGGAAAAACTATTGAGCCTGAAGGGTTTTTCTGATCTCCCTCTAATTTTTAATTATTCAAGTATTCTGATTTAAAATAAGGTGACCATGAAGAGAGGTCAACTTATTAGACATTAATTGGACCATAAGCAGACTATAAGCAGACATGGCTTATCCATTCTTGCCCATCATGCAAGTCAACAAACGTTGAATTACGCCACATAGCGTCAACACATTTCTTGTAGGGTTAATTTAAATGTTCAACCCTGTCGACAAATGTACTGAAATCACCAATTGTGATGAGGCATCAGGCAGGCTAAAGCTTGTTACCAAGGTATGACTGGTATCATCATTGAACTCTGCTCACGCAACAAGACCGATGATAGAACCACCTCGAAGCCAATGTTAAGGAGTTTGCCTCCTGTGGTCTCCATGCCCTTGCAGTGGCATATGAGAAGCTTGATGGCGTGATGGTCCCCTTGCCATCTTCGATCCACCTTGTGAAGACACCAAGAAAACAATCAAAGTTGCCCTTAGTGTCAAGGTTAAGATGGTCACTGGCCCAGGTGATCAGCTTGCCATTGCTAAGGAGGCCAGTTGTCGCCTTGGTGTTGGCAATCACATCTATCCTGCCAAGGTACTCAAGGATGGTCCTCCTAGGCAGCCAATTTGCCTCCCTTGGTGATGATATGATCATGGGTGGGATTCTTACTGAAATCTTCGCCTACGCTGTAGCCCATGGTCTCTATTTGACGCTCCCCATGTAAGTCCCTCTTGCTGCTCCTCATTCTCAGTTGCATTCTGATGGCTTGTATAGGGTTGTCCTTGTTGTTGTGATCCTCAAGTCGGACTTCTTCCCATGTAAGTTCCACGTCCATTTGAATGCCCCACCTGGTCAGTCGGACCACAATGATGAGAAACTGCACACCATCATCTACCTCCAGGTTGCCAATCACGCATGGCATCCATCCACAAGTCGTTGTACTCAAAACAGACATCGTTCATCCGCCACGGTGTATGCAAGGTTGGCGTGGTGGGTGCAGCGGATGTGGTAGGTGTGGTGGATGCAGTGGCAGTGGACATGGTGGGTGCAGTGGGTGCAGCGGATGCGGCTGACGGTTGGATGCAGTAGACGTGGCAGACTTGGTGGACATGGTGGATACAGTGGACATGGCAGACATGTTGGACATAGCAGAACAGTCCAGGGGAGCCTGGGGATAGAGCCCATGTAGCATACGTTGTCGTAGTAGTCGGTAGAACCCACATGCAAATTGGTTGTGTGTATCGGAAAAAACAACATGGGCCAAGTTTCAGTAACAGGGCGCATGGGTTTGTATGGGCCCATT